>Ga0208414_1000051_pt1 | contig 133380 bp, 229 predicted proteins | sample AntAceMetag02UKE_FD_184770 | JGI IMG/M metagenome (GOLD analysis project Ga0208414, IMG submission 184770) | Saline lake microbial communities from Ace Lake, Antarctica - Antarctic Ace Lake Metagenome 02UKE (SPAdes) (version 2) | ecosystem: Environmental > Aquatic > Non-marine Saline and... | reverse complement strand
GGGTTATTTCGTTCGAATCCACAAGGGGACCGTTGCTGCTTACAAAACCAGCAGCTTGGTTGACTGGGATTATAGCCAGGATATAATCCTAATATTGGTATGAGACTGAAAACGGCAACAACAAATGCATCTAAAGCATGCAAAGAACAACTGCTTCGTCGTGGGTTTAAAACCAAGTACAACTCGCAGTGGTTGCGTCTTGGTGGAGACAAGCCAGGTGTGGTTTATGATGTGTGGTTCCCTAAAGGGACTGTACCTGGCTACAAAGACGATGGCTGGGATTCTTCCAGTACAATAATACTTACATTTGTATGAGACTGAAAACGACAACAAAAGACGCATGCAAAGAACAATTGCTTCGTGGTGGATTTAAACCCACGACGAATTCGCGGGCTTTGGAAATGCGTCTTCAAAACAAGCCAGGTGAGGTTTATGATGCATGGTTCCCTTGCGATGGATTCCGTGGGGATTGGTTCGTTAAAATCTACAAAGGGACTGTACCTGGCTACAAAATCATCAACGGTTGGTTTTTTTGGGATTTTTCCAATCCAATAATACTTAAACTGGCATGAAACTGAAAACAACAACAAAAGAGGCATGCGCTATGGATACCGCAGGGATTATTTCATTGGAATCTACCCAAGAACAATTGCTTCGTGGTGGGTTCAAAACCACGGATAGGTACTCAACTATGTTAGGGTTGCGCCTTGGTGGAGATAAGCCAGGTGAGGCTTATGATGTGTTGTTCCCTCGCGATGGATTCCGTGGGGATTGGTTCGTTCGAATCCACAAAGGAGCCGTTGCTGCCTCCAAAAGCTTCGATGGCTTTGTTGCTTGGGATATTTCCAACACAATAATACTTAAACTGGTATGAGACTGAAAACGGCAAAAGATGCAACAGATGCAACAGACGCATGCCAAGAACAATTGATTCGTGGTGGATTTGAAGCCGATAAGTACAGCTCGTGGTGGTTGAAGATGCGTCTTGGTGGAGACAAGCCAGGTGTGATTTATGAAGCGTGGTTCTCTAGTGGATACCATGGGGATTTTTTCGTTGCAATCAACAAAGGGACTGCTGGCTCCAAAGACAACGGTGATTGGGATTCTTCCAACACAATAATACTTAGATTTGTATGAGACTGAAAACAGCAAAAGACACAACAGATGTACGCAAATCACATACATGCAGAGAAGCATTAATTCGTGGTGGGTTTGAACCCTGGATGAGCAACCACCGTTGGTTGCGTCTTGGTGGAGAAAACAAGCCAGGTGAGGTTTATGATGTGTGGTTTCATCGCTATGGATACCTTAGGGATTGGTTTGTTGAAATCCACAAAGGGACCGTTATGCCTGCCTCCAAAACCAGCGTTGGCTTTGTTTTTTGGGATTGGGCCAACACAATAATACTTAGATTGGTATGAGACTGAAAACAGCACAAACAGACGCATGCCAGAAGGCATTGATTCGTGGCGGGTTTAAAATCAAGTACAGCTCGCAGTGGTTGCGTCTTGGTGGAGACAATCTAGGTGAGGTTTATGATGTGTGGTTTCTTCACGATGGATTCATTGAAATCCTCAAGGGGACCGTTGCTGCTTCCAAAACCAGCCGTGGCTTTGTTAATTTGGTTAATTGGGATTATTACAACACAATAATCCTTAAACTGGCATGAGACTAAAGACAGCACAAATAGACGCATGCCAAGAGCAATTGATTCGTGGTGGGTTTAAAACTATCAGCCCTTGGCGGTTGTGGCTTGGAGGAGACGAGCCAGGTGAGGCTTATGAAGCGTGGTTCTATTATGGATACCTTGGAGATAGATTCGTTGCAATCCAAAAAGGGACTGCTGGTTTTGGAGCCAGCAGTGGCTCGGTTGGTTGGCATTGGAACAGTGCAATAATACTTAGATTGGCATGAGACTAAAAACGGCAAAAACAAATGCAAAAGATGCATGCCAAGAGGCATTTATTCGTCGTGGATTTGAAACCGCGACGTACAACCCTCGGTGCGTTGGGTTGCGTCTTGAAAACAAGCCAGGTGAGGTTTATAAAGTGTGGTTCCCTCACGATGGGGACCGAAGGGATTGGTTCGTTCGAATCAATAAAGGGACTGCTGGCTCCAAAACCATCAGAGGGGTTGATTGGGATTGGACCAACACAATAAAACTTAAATTGGTATGAGACTGAAAACGGCAACGCAAACAGACGCATGCCAAGAGCAATTGATTCGTTGTGGATTCAAAGACACGAAGCGGTACTCAACTATAGTAGAGTTGCGTCTTCAAGACAAGCCAGGTGAGGCTTATCGAGCGTGGTTCCCTAGCGATGGATTCCGCAGGGATTGGTTCGTTAAAATCTACAAAGGGACTGCTGGCCCCAAAAACAGCATTGGCTCGGTTGATTGGGATTGGGATTTTTCCAACACAATAAAATTTAGATTGGCATGAGACTGAAAACGACAAAAGAAGCATGCGATGCAAGCGATGCATGCAAAGAACAATTGATTCGTGATGGGTTTGAACCCTGTAACAACACACAATGGTTGCGTCTTTGTGGAGACAAACCAGGTGAGGTTTATGAAGCGTGGTTCCCTCATGGATACCGTAGGGATTGGCTCGTTCGAATCTACAAAGGGACCGTTGGGGGCTCTAAAACCATCAGCGGGGTTGATTGGGATTTTTCCAACACAATAATACTTAGATTTGCATGAGACTGAAAACGACAACGCAAACGCAAACAACAAAAGATGCAAGTGATGCATGCCGAGAACAATTGTTTCGTGGTGGGTTCAAAGACATGAACAACTCATGGTGGTTGCGTCATGGAGACAAGCCAGGTGAGGTTTATGATGTGTGGGTCCCTTTGGATGGATTCCGTATTGATTATTTCGCTGCATTCTACAAAGGGACCGTTGCTGGCTCAAAAAACAGTGGTTGGACCACTAAAATAATCCTTATATTGGCATGAGACTGAAAACGACAACAAAAGACGCATGCGATGCAAGCGATGCATCCAAAGAACAATTGCTTCGTCGTGGGTTTGAACCCTGGAACAACACACAATGGTTGCGTCTTTGTGGAGACAAACCAGGTGAGGTTTATGAAGCGTGGTTCCCTCATGGATACCGTAGGGGTGAATTCGTTCGAATCTACAAAGGGACCGTTGGGGGCTCTAAAACCATCAGCGGGGTTGATTGGGATTTTTCCAACACAATAATACTTAGATTTGCATGAGACTGAAAACAACAACAGATGCATGCGATGCAACAGATGCATGCAAAGAGCAATTGCTTCGTGGTGGATTTAAAACCACGAGCAGCCCGTTGTGGTTGCGTATTGGAGAAGATAAGCCAGGTGAGTTTTATGAAGCGTTGTTCCCTCGTGGATACCGTTGTGATTGGTTTGTTACAATCCACAAAGGGACTGTTGTTGGCTACAAAGACAACGGTTGGGTTGATTGGGATTGGGCCAATATAATAACACTTAAACTGGCATGAGACTGAAAACGACAAAAGATGCAACAGATGCATGCAAAGACGCATTGATTCGTCGTGGGTTCGAAGTAAGGGTAACCAACGCGCGGGGCGTTTGGATGCGTCTTCAAAACAAGCCAAGCGAGGCGGTTCATGATGTGTGGTTTCCTTTGGATGGATTCCCTGGGGGTTGGCTCGTTGAAATCAACAAAGGGACTGTTGGCTCCAAAGCCAACGGTTGGGATAATTGGGATTGGAGCAGTGAAATAAGACTTACATTTGTATGAGACTGAAAATGGCAACGCAAACGTCAACAAATGATAAATAAAATATGAAGTGGAAACATAATCAAAAACAATCAAGCGACATCGTTAAGGAACTTATGGATTCAAATGCTCCCATCAAAGCACACAGGTATGGGATAAATGGGTTGCAAAGTCTTCAACTTCGTGGATTCGTTTTGAATTGGGGTGGAATCACTGGAGAGTTTGCTGCGTATTCTATTTCCTTAGAGAGTTATACTGGGGGAGAGTTTGGGAATACCCTGCTCAGACCAGACTCAAATCAAGGGAGAGTTAGTGAGGAAATCAACCGCCTTTTAAATGCGATAAATACAGGGGAGAGTTAGTGAGGTTCTAGAATGATTTTAAGGGGGCGTAGGGAGAGTTTGGGGGTGGTTGGTGTCGAATAACTCACTTTGGGGATAAAAAAGGCTTAAAAGCGTTTATAATGGGTGGCAAATAAATAAAAATAAAGGCCTTTAAATGCTGTTTTTGTAAAAAATATTGGTGATAATGAGCTGAGTTGTTAACCTGGCGTAGGGTTAATAGAAAGAAAGACAGTTAAATAAACGTTAAAATTGTTTTTTGTTTTAAGGATTATTTAAGAACTTCACTAAAGACTTGTTTAGTTCTTATGTGAATCAATAATGTATCAGGGAGAGTTATGTTTATTGGTGCAGCTGAAGCTGGGGTCGGTCCCGCCAAAATTTGCCATTATCTGCCATGCTAATTTTCACCTGCTAAAAACCTGTAGAGCCAGCAAGTTGAGAATCCAACAATGCATTTTTTTTTCACAACAAAACGTAGGGAGAGTCTGGGTAGCAGACAGTTGCGGGTTCTTTCTTTTTAAAAGAAACCATTAAAGATAATTCCATCAATGTAATTGGATTATTTCTGTGTAAGAGATTTACTGGTCGGAGGGTTTTCTGCCACTTTTTACCTTTTTGTGGTTGAATTCCACTGATGGAACTCATTTTTGTTTTCAGGTCATAGCGAAATTCATCTCCTCCACAGCATGCTATGCATCTAGTTTCTCGTGTGTTTATTGGCAAGTATAACCGAGTTTCGCTATGGACTTAGAGCGACTTAGAGCGACTTAGAGCGACTTAGAGCGACTTAGAGCGACTTAGGCGGTGTTCTTTATGTTTGGAGGGCCAAGCGCAAAGGTAAGTCCTTAGTGAGGTTCGAGAGCTAGTTAGAGAGCGGATAATAGAATTGATTTCGTTTTTAAGTTTTTCCTTGGTGTGTTTCTCATCTTGTGGGTTGTTAGTTGCTCATGCGTCTACTTAAATATACGTTGAGTAGAGTGAAAAGTTTCATTTGGGATGAGAAACAAAGAAAGTTTTTTGAAAGAAATTTCAAGAGTTTTTTTTGAGCATAGTTTTCCACAAGGGATGAGTCGAAAGAGTGGTTTGGGATGGAAAAAGCAGAAGAAATAAAACAGCAGCAAAAAAACTAGAGAAAGCGGTTTTCCATAAGGTATGAGTCGAACCCCCGAACCAGGATGAGAAAAAAGGCCCAACAAATAAAAAAGACCCCCGTGGGAGTCTCTTCTATAGAGCTGAAAAAACTAAAACCGTATTTGAAAGATTAGTCAAACACGTGGGTAACTACTCCCAATCACTAAGTATACGGTTTAAAACGAGAAAAGTTTCAGTTGGGATGAACTAAATTGAAACCAATTTTATGTTTGTAATATCTTCGGTAGAGAGTTTGATTTCATGGTGAATAAGCGCTACACATCTGTTCACTATTTTCACTCCACAAATGACTTTATTAGCGTAGAATATATCCACTGTGTGCGCACCTGGTTCAGACTCTTCTGCGTTGGCGAACTTAGACTGGAGGTGTTGCGGTATATTAATCATTTTCTTGCTCATATTCCAAATAATTTTCTCCAAGCGGGTCTGTAATCTGGCACCTGCAGTTGTATCGGTTTCTCTGGGTCTGACAAATTCATCAAGGCTTCCTTTGTCTCGTTACTGAGGTCATTTAGTTCTGTTTCAGACTCTGGTTTAGGAGTAAAGTCTTTCCATTCAAATCTGGGAAGCCCTTCGTTTCTAAAATACAGATTTGTACTCAGCAGCAAATCATTCATTTTGACCAATATTTCTTCCCGCTGCTCAGCGGATTCAAACTTCAAAATGGTACGGCATTCGATTCCGACGTACCATTTTCCGTTGAATTGTTATAAGCGAGTTCAATGTTCCGAACTTGGCTCATCGGGACAATATCTTTATACCAACGAAATCTAGCATATGGCATTGTAATTTCTGTATACATCTAATTTCGTATTTAAGGTGTTTTTGAGAGAGTTCGAAGGTTGTTTGCTTTCAATGAATCCTTCTACAGCGTTTGTGTCGTATCTAATTATACGTTAGTTTGGCAATTTAGTTTCATCTACGACAAAAAACTCTAAGATTGTTTTTATATTCTCTTCTGATTTGTTTGAGTAATTTCCTGGAGAACCCATTGCTTCCCACATCGATAGAAGCTCTTCGCCGCACATAGAGGAGAAGTATTCCTCAGCATCCTCTTTTGTGTCGATACCACAAGGTAGCAGCGCTTTGGTTACGTACTCAGCAGCTTCTATGTACTGTTTCCCCAGTTTAACGATGTCATAACTTTTCTTTGTTCGTGTTGCTTCAGAAAACACCACAGACCAATAGTCATTTATTATACGAATGTAGGCATTCACGAGTTCTTTGTCGTCAAATGCTCTCATTAGCTCGGCAAAGTACTCCAACGTTTCTGCGCAGAGTATTAGATTTTGCTTTTCTGGCTTAACATTTTGAATGTACCGAGTGGATTCAAATCTTACGCCCAAGAGAGACATAGCCATCGCGGTATCTGATGAACGCTCCATATCCAAGCACATCCAAGTATTTTTGTGCAATTTACGTTCAGCATGGTCTGCTAGGCGAATATAAGATTCTTGTGGGTTAAAGTAAAAATCTTCTGCTGCAATGCCTAATTTTTTAAAAACAACAGCAAGAGCTTCTTGAGACTTTTCGAATTGAGTTGTTAGTTCAGTATTTCCTTCTTTGGTTTTTTCTAGAGCATCGTCGTATCCTATTGAATCAAGCTTTTTTCGTAAAGTGGTTATTTTCATCTTGGTTGGTTTATTAGTCGTCCTACTACAATTGCAGCGGCGCTCATTGTTGTTATGTAAATTACTGTTCTACCTATGGACTGCCCCGTGGTTTGAACAGCACCCACTATGTACCCTTTATTGGTTGGAACCACACCATAGTACACGCGTAGATGATTCTTTACCATCCTGCGTTCTTTTGGCCTCAGTTCCGAGTATCTTTTTTGTCTTCCGCTTGGTTCAGGAAAGGTAAACTTTTGCAATAGTTCATCTTTGGGAGTAAACTCTTGGTAGTATTGCGACCATGTACTTTGTGCATGAGTCACACTAGGTGCTCCAAAACAAAAAAGAAGCAAAGTAAATATCAATATCTGTTTCATATCTTTTCGATTACAATTGGAATGAGTTAACAGTGTTACTTGGGATGGAAATTCTTTCTATGCCTTTTGCTGATACATTTCTTATACATCTTCTATGAGTTGTTTAGGTGAGCTGGGATAAAAAACTCATAAAAAAAAGCGGAACCCATATGGATTCCGCTTTAACCTAAACCAAAACAAGTAAATAACAACTTGCTTTTGCGGAAATCACCCGCACCAAAAACTCAAAATACTTAACACTAAAGAATGAATATACGATTTATTCTTTAGTGTCCAATTTTAATTTAAAAATACTTTTCAACATAAGACGTTTTATCTCAGTCAGCATTTTCAGGTGGCTCTTTTCGTTTGTCTATAACATTTCGTATGTAGGATGCTTTTTCATAATCTTCTTTTTTAATTGCTTCACTCATCATATCCTGAAGTTCTTCTAAAGACACGTCATCAATTGTTTTTCCTTCTTGCTCTGCTTCTATAGCTTTTTGAATTTCAAGTCCCAGTTCATTAAAAGACTTTATTAGGTCTTCGGGAGAAATATTAAATTTCATTGCAAGATTTTCCTGTGAGTTATCAGAAAGCTCTGGCGTTGGGGGCATGGGTGCTCTATTTTGTAGGCTTTGGCGATGTAATGTTTCCTGGCGTTTAATTATTCTAAGCAGTAGCTCCATTCTAGCATAAGAAGAAAGCATTATATCCGCTAAATAGAACACAACTATACCTGTGGCTGAAAGATTTATGTGTGCCAGAGATTCTGTTGTGATTCCTAAGTAGATTGAATATACCAAGATAACGATTCCACCGATGTAACCCAGCAGCCCCATTATTTGTTTTGTTCTTCTTTGGAAGTAGTGTTCATTCATTTCATCAAATTCTTTTTCATCCCAGACACTCAAGAGAGCTCATAGGATTTGGAAAATACACTTAATTGTAAAAAGAAGTAAGTTAAAATTAAAGGCGTTCGGACAACTGCTCCAATGCGAGTTCAACTTCTTCTAGAATTCCTTGTTCGAAGTCATCGTCTGCAGCAAGGTCGTTAGCAATCCAAAAAAGCTCTTGTGCTGCTTCATGCAATTCTTCTAAGGACATATCATTTTGATTTAATCCACAAGAGCAAATAGAGGCGTTTAGAATTGTGTTCTCCAATTTTGACAGCTCAGATGTAATTGTAATAAAAAGTTCTAAATCAGAATTCATTTTTAAAAACATAAAGGGGACGCCAACTCGACGTCCCCTTTATATATGTTAGAATTTTGGTTTTTACATTGCTATCTCAACTCTCAGTTGTTCCTGTGTTACCTTTGCACAGAAATCGAAGGCATTTTTGTTCAAGCTATTTCTGAGGTCTCCAGAGATATTCCCAAAAATATTCTTGTCACTTTCGTCTTTTTTGAGGTCGTGAGTTGTGTACCAGGTTGCTCCGTTAAACAAACCCCAAGCGTTCTGGCCTAGCTCTTGCATTTCAGAGTTCATTGCAACTGATAGTTCTTGATATCGGTTGCGTTTGTAGGAACTCAAGTCAGCAATCTTATCCTGCTCTCCGATACCTAGCAACTGGCGCTTGCACGCTGTGACAAGTTCTGGAGAAATTTTTACTTCCTGGAACTTTCGGAAGGCATCGAACATCAACTCTCTTGTGGCTATGTGTTGGTCAAATGATTGAATAAGTTCTTCGGTCTTCAGGTGACGTCCAATTGTATTTCTGATTTTCCAAGTTCGGTTGATGTTTCCGAATTCGTTTGTACATCTCATCAAGCGATTAACCGACCCAACGAAGAAAGATGTATTCCCACCAAACCCCACACCTATAAGGAGATAATCCTCAATATTGTTGCCATCAATATCAAAATTCTCTTTTGTGTTTTTGAGGTATCCAAAAACTTTTTTACCTTCGTGCCACTCCTGGAAACCTGCAGGCTCGAATCCTGTGATAGCGGCGAGCTCGTGGTAATAGTCTGTGAATTCCGCGATAGATGGTGGACAGTAACTGTCTTTCGCTACATGAAAAGACTTCCCGTGGATAGCATCTTGCCCAGGAACGACCTTAACAAGCTGTTTCCATCCTGGAATGATAATATTCGACTCAGCGTCTGCAATACTTCTTTTCTTAACTTCCCAAGGAAGTGTAGCTTGCATTTCTGTTGTGGTCTTCATTTCCATAATCCTATTTTCGTTTTTGTTGTTCTCTCTACATGAGTTGGCTTTTGGTTTCAGGATGAGAATGCATTTGAAATAAAAACCTTATTCCAATATACGAGAATTACATCAAAAGGTTACAACTGAGTTAACCTTTTGATGTAATTTGTTTCGTTGGAATTCCAAAACAAAAAAGTCTCTTTATTTCTAAAGAGACTTTTTTGTCATATCAGTTTAAGTATTATTTTGTTAGACAAATCTCATTTTACAAAGCCACTGTTGGTTTTGTAGATTGGATTAGCAGTTTTCATATTGAACTGCAAGCGCATTTTTAGCGCGAAATATCTGCGCCTTTACTGTGCCAATGCTTGCTCCAAGTGATTCGGCAATCTCTTTATACGACAGCTCTTGAATGAAGCGCATCTCGATAAGCTTTTTGTATATAGGTCTTAGGTTATTTACTTTCTTGTGTAACTCCACATGAGAAGCCTGTCGTTCGATAATTTCATCAGGCTGCATACCATTTGACCTTGCTTCAAAAATATAGTTTTTTCCTTCATCATCTGAATGACTCAACTCCTCAAAGGATTGAACTTCAATTTTCTGTTTGCGTTTGAAGTCGATGAGTGTGTTGGTGGCGATTGTGTGCATCCACGTGGAGAAAGCGTATTTAGAATCAAACTTATGAATGTTTTTAAATGCTTTTCCAATGGATTCAATCATCAAGTCGGCTACTGAATTCGGGTCTTGTACTGACTTGCTAAAGAAGTAGGTCAAGAAGTAAGTGTAATTGCTATAAAGCTCAGTGTAAGCCTGCTCTTTTTCTCGGTTTGAACCATTAAGCATTAAGCTTATTAACTTTGCATCCGCTTCTTTGCGTTCCTTTTGTTTTGGTCTTCTGACTTGTGCGATTGTCGTCATTTTGTTATGGTTATTAATGAGTTTTAATTCTCTTTTTATCAGTCGCTAAATGCTAATCTATAAACAATACTTGAATTATACAAACTAATTATGAAAAACTCGATTAGATTAAATATGTGACTTATTTCTTTCTCCAGAACCCTTGTTTATCGTAGTTCTTTTCAAGTTTTTTTATCTTCTTAATTTTCGTCAACACATTTTCATGAGCCTTTGTTGCTAAGCCATTCATAATGGCTTGCTCTTTTAACTCATGAGTGCCTCCTCCTTGTTGGGATGATTTTTCAAATGTTTGTTTTGCCAAACCAGCAAGAATTACAGCCATATGAAGCAGTTCAGTTTGGTACTCCAATTCTGTCTGAACATCCTCAGGCCCCACCTGATACAAAGAACCTATCCCTTCTTTTAAGGATTCTATATCCTCTTGCTGAGTGTACTCAAGTGAGTCGTCAATTGTGATTCTAGCTACAACTGTTGTTCCATCGACAATACTAAACAAATTGACCTTTTGTATAATCAGCTTAATCTGCATATGGATAATCTAAGTCCTCGATGCTCCAGTCGCGCTTCGCTATATTTCCGTGCCCATTATTAGTTTTAATTCCAACGTTCACACACAGGTCCATATCTTCAGCCGCTTCAACAATCTTGGTCATAGGCTTCTTCAGTATGGTCTTGAGCTCACCAACTGTTATTAAGTTGAATGATTTTTGCCTCTCTCTAACTAGGGAGAGTACTGCTTTTTGTAATTCGGTTTGTGCTTTTGTTTCCATATTTCTTATGAGTCAGGGAGAGTCAAGGGGATGAGAAATTTTCTTATTTATTTTATTAGCATCGTTGCATACGTTCCTTTTGGTGTTGGGTCCACTTTAGGTTTTGGAGGATTGAAGGGAGAGGGCTTGGTTTTAGGCTTGGTTTCAGGCTTGGTTTCAGGCCTGTGGGGCATCGTCTCTGGCATCATCTAAAGAGTTTTGTAGGTAAGTTACAATTGAAGAATACTTTGTTGTTGATACACTTTGCATCATTTCGGCGATGGATGTGGAATTTGGTTGTTCATTTTCCATTAGAATGTCCCAGATTCCAGGGCCGAACAAATAGTACCATCTTTCATCCCAGTGTTTATCTGCTTGATTCATTATGTACTGCTGTTCATCAGCACTAAGAGACTGGTCTATCCCGTATAGGGAAACCAAATCCAAAACCCCTTTTACCAACTCATGCAACAACACAGGGAAGCATGTTGCTTCTGCGGATATATATGGTTCATCTTTTTGAAAACTAACTTTATTCTGTCCTTGCTTTATATTTTGAGAAGTTAAGAAAGCTCTTATTTTATCGTCTGGCAAATCAGGGAGAGGTGGGGATTGCCACATCATCATTGATGATATAGCGGTAAAATCTGAATACAAACCAGATAATTCAGGGTCAATTTTATTTAGATGTTCATCAGCCAGCATGTGAATTGTTTTCCAGCAATTAACAGCTCCTCCATGCACAATCGCATTTAAGATAATTCTTTTATTAATGTGTTCTACAAGTTTGTCTTTGTCCACTTTAGTTTTTGGGGCTAGAGTATCTTCTTCCAGGTCGAAGTCATCGGAGATATTTGTACTTTTAAAATTCTCCTGGGGAAAGGCAAAGAAATCAGATACAAGCTCTCTAGCGAGCTCTTCAAGCTCCTCAGAGTGAATAGCCTCTTTGCTCTTTATCTTGGACATGATATCTAAAAGAGCAGGGATGTGGATGTGGATATTCTGGGGAGAGGTTCCAGGCGCCCTCTCTTGGAACCAGCTCAAACATCTTTGGTATTCGACCAAAGCTAGGTCTAAACCATATGGCCCAAGTATATGATTATCCGCATAAGCATGCTCTTGGCCTTCAATGGCTCTTATAAGCTCTTTGTTTGGACGATTTGATTTATCAATATTATTCATGACCAAATATGGTTAATTTATTCTGGTTTATCAAATCGAATAACCACGCCTTTAGCAGTTCCTGCGAGCAACGCTCGGATATCCTCCAATACAGATGCGCAATCTTCGGCAGGTGCACTGGAGTCCCATTCGAAATCAATACACACCGTTCTTGCTTGAGCTGGGTAAACAACTGGAACAGGGACATCAACAGCGTACTGAAAATACTTAATGGATGCATCCCATGCTTTCACTCCTCCTGTGTGTGACACGGTCGCCTGTGGAATGTATTTTTTTATAGCTAACAAGCAGGCTCCAACGAGAATATCATATTCGTCGCACTTGGATTTGACTCTTGTCACAATCCTGCTGCCAACTCTCTTGAGGGAGAAGTCTCCTCCTGCCTCATGGTCAACTGGAGAGAAGCTGACGGCGTTCGCCTCCAGCAGTACTCTGCCTTCATTCCTCTGCCCACATATATCCAAAGGAGTATTGTGAGGATGAAGAATATCATTAAGCGCTTCCACAAGCTTATCCCATGCGTCCTGTTGAATAGGAGCAGGGGACACAGCTGTGGCTTGAGCCAGAGTGATGAAATATGTTAGGTTACGTCTTTTCATTTAGCTATTTAATGGCATAACTGCGTCTTTGCACAGCTCTTTTACGTGTCTATTTCTGTCATCAACATAGAAGTGCTTGTCGTCTTCAGCGATGAATTTGATTAAACTAAACAGCTCGTTGATGACGTTTCCGTCAAGTGTTCGGTGACCAGTGTTGTATTGGAACATCTTTTGGAAAACATCACTAAGGACGCTTGAGCCATTGAGTGCGTTTGATAGCATCGCAATGGCGGCATTCGCCTTGATGTTTGCTTTCTCTTGGTCTGGGTGGTTAAAGTCATCCACAGCGCTTCGAAGGTATTCATGCGTGCGCTCTATCTCGCGCCCTGCTAACCTGTGAGCTTTATACATATCGAACAAAGCCGATTTGTTTTCAGCAGTAACAGTGATGCCATTCTTCTCAAAATGCTTTTTTGCATCGTCGTATAATACTTGGTCTAATAATTTCGTCATGGTGCTTATGAGTTAGCTATCATCTCTGGGATGAAAATTATTTTAATTGTTTTTCGATTTGGCTTCGCATTATAACCCAGCTTGTTTCTTGACCTTTTTGTTTGTTGGATAATCTATTGCCATAATTTCTATGAGTTGGAATAAAAGTTTAGGACGAAAAAAGGGACAAAGATTTCTCCTGTCCCTTTAAGTGCATTCTGATTTTCTTATACTAATGTTAAGCCAATCAGCTCTTCAACAGAATTTCCAGAGATAAGTTTCTCAGCTATTTCTTTCAAAAAAACTGCTTTTGGTGAATTAAGGTTTTGTTCATCAATTTCTTTTGTAAGCTCTTTTAATCGACGCTTTACTGTCATCTTCGAAATGCCTTTATCCCCTAGCTTTTTCTGTTCAAGTTTCCTTGCCTCTACTGCTTTTCTAACTTCGACATAAACGTCTTTCTTATCATGCTTATGAAGAATAGAGATTACCATTGTGGCTGTGATATCTCCATTCTCAATAGAGTTTTGAACATCCTCATCGCACTCAGCTAATTGCATATATTTGTATACAGCTGGAATTGAAACCCTAAATGCTTCTGCAATCTCTTGCACACTTGCTCCTTCTTTCTCTCTTAGTCGTAAGTAAGCCCTTCCCGCTATTAGAGGGTTAGAAGTATTTTGTTTCTCATTTCTTGCCATGATAATCAATTTTATAAAACGGAGCGTAAAACCCATTCATCGCTTTTGCGTGGATGGGATGTAAGCGGACAAAACAACGCCTTGCCTTATTACATGAGAAGGTAGTAAACAAACGCAAAGATTTTTTGCACAAAACATCTACTAAGTTAATTCGTGAGAACCAAACGATTTGCTTAGAGACACTCGCAGTAAGTAATATGGTTAAGAACCACAATTTAGCGCAAGCAATTACCGATGTAAGTTGGTCAACTTTTGTAACTATGTTAGAATACAAAGCTGATTGGTATGGTAAAAACATCCTAAGAATAGGACGTTTTGCACCGTCAAGTAAAACTTGCTCTTGCTGTGGAAATATAAACAAAGAACTCACACTTAAAGACCGTGAATGGACTTGTTCTGTGTGTACTTCTGTTCTTGACCGTGATGTAAATGCTTCCATAAATATTAAATCTTTTGCTTTAAAAAATAATTTGAGTGGGGAACACACTCTTAAAAATCAGGACGAACTGTTGACGTTAGTCAAAGTGCTGACTCCTGAAGCCCATCCCATCGCCTCTGGCGTGGGTGGGTAGTTCACTTGCTGAAGTAAATGTATAACATTCTTAACTTTTAAACAAAGTTATTAACATTATTTATATTGCTTTTTCGACGAGTTGCTGTTTTAAAAAAGAAAGGCTCTACTTGGTAGAGCCTTTCTTTTTTTCACTCATCAAGGATTACTCCGCATTCACCTGAGCCACAATTTTCTCAAGAGTTGTTTCCTTGTCTTGAAGTTGGGTGATAACTTTCAAGATAAATTGTCCTTTTTCTGAGGGAGAGTCAAGCAATTCAACAGCGAACTGTTCAATTTTTTTGCTCACAGGGAGATGTTGAAATTCCTTCATAGCTGAGGACGGCTTCACTTTTGCGGGTGCTTTCGTGCCTGATTCAACAGCTTTTTGTGCAGTTTTAACCAGTCCGAAGATTGTTTTTGTCAACTCGGCAGGGTCTTTCACTTGCTTTGAAAGGTTTCGCACGACTGTAGAAGACACTTTACCCTCAGCAACCAAGTCTTGCACATCCACAGATACATTCTCGTTCAAGAGTGCTTTGTAGTTGTAGTAAGATGATTGAGAGCAACCAATGGACTCAGTACAGAAAGTGCAAATTTCTTTTTCAGAAATGCTTGGACTGCGTTCTTTCAAGATGGTTGTGATTCGTTGAATCAATCGAGCCTTCTCCATCTCGTTCAAATCTTTACCTGCGTTCAACGAAGCCATAGCTACGGTTCGTTCCAAAATATCTGAGGAGAACGGCAAGTAAGGGAGAGTTGGGATTCCTGCGAGTTTTGCAGCTGCAAGTTTTCGATGCCCATCAGTAACAATAACTGTTCCTGATGCACCGTTGTGTCCACGAATAGCAGGGATGCTATAAGGGTCTTTTGCGTAAGCTGCTTCCAATTGTGCAGCAAGGGTTTTGATGTCACCCATATCAAGGCGGACATTGAACCCTGCTTCAACGACAAACTTGTCGAGAGGTTTGAGGGCTGCTTTTTTGTAAGGTGGTGTTGTGTTTTCTGTGTTCATGGTGAATGAATTTATGGATTGATTATTGACTAATTTAAATATACGTTTGAATTCCTAAAAGGTTACGCTTTGGTGAATATTTCGGGATTTACACCGATGGAAATGTAGTAGTCTTGTGCAAGGATGTGCTTATCATCCTCTATTTCCTGCTTAATGTTTTTCTCAAGCAGCTGAATAACTTGTGGCTTTGTATACTTCTTTAGCATTGACGTGATTGACCCCGCTTTGAATTTGATGATGGAGTATCCTGAGGAGCCCTCGGCTTCTTGAGTCAAGATTCCTTTTTTGGCATCATTGAGCAGTTCGCGTTCGTTGATGAAGTCGTCCATTGCGTACTCTATGCAGTCTTCAAATTCAGATAAAATGCTTGCGTGTGAAGACTTAACTTTTGGAAGCTTTGCGAACTCTTCTTGTAACTCAATGAGCAATGCACGGTTCTCGATAAGCGCTTTAGACTTTTGGTGGTTTCCATCCTTATCTTTGTCAATGGAGCCTATAGCGTCAATGTCTACACATCCGCCGTGTCCATCATCACGATAGGTTGCTATTTTTTTGCCGTTATATTTAATGTCGGCTTGGATAATAAGCCCATCTCGTCCCTCAAGAGTTTTGAGGTTTGCAAACTGAATTTCGATTCCTTTATACATGTGGTTTGATTTTGCGTTCGGCTTGTATAAGTGAGGGAGAGTTGGTGGGATGAAAAACCCACCTCTTTTTATTGTCATTATGACAAGTTGTTTAGGAGATGTTTTCGTCTCCGTTTTCATCTGTAGTAAGAATTTCAATTCCTTGAATTGAAATTCCTGCAACTGATTTTACACCATTTTCGTGCTGAACCACAATCATTTCGGTATAGGTTTCATCATCATCGGGTGCAAGTCCCTCAGAAGTGTCTACGGCTTGTGAAACAATACCTCTTGCTACTTTAGCTGTGATTTCAGATATTTTAGATTCTGAAACTGAATCTTTGAATTCAATTTCAACTTTTAATTGTACTTTTTTCATAGTTTTCATATTAGATGATATACTTAATGAGTCTCATTAAATCTGTAGGATGAAAAATCAAGCAACAAATAAAAAAAGCCTGAGTTGAATGGTTTCACAAGAAATGAGTAGAACCCCCGATGTGGGATGAAAAAGCTCCCAACAATTTCTTGCTGAGAGCTTTTCGGTTTCTTAATGCACTTCGTCGAGTAGCTGGTCTACTGTGTATTTGAATTCCAGCGGCTCCCAGATACAAATGATGTCGTCCGCACTTACGCTTCCGTCAATCTCTGCTTGTGCAGTTAGTTTGCCGTATGCTTCTTCTACATCATCCTCTGATACATAATGTCCTAGGCGCTCGATGGCTTTGTCTCGGTCAGTTGTGCTTAGAGCTGACTCCAGCATATCGGCTAGGGCTTGGAATTCTTCTGCTGGGTCATTTTCTTGCCAGTCACAATTCACGTTTTTCTTTAGTGCCTCCAAGAGGACTTTGAGTTTGGTAGTATTCATGGGTATTGGGGGTTGGGTTATTTAATAAGGTTGTGGTCTTCGAGGTACGTTTGAATATGAACGTCCAGCACATCCCAGTTGATTCCTATTGATGCGTCATGCCTGTGGTCGACAATCTCTAGAACCTCTAAGGCTTGTTCGTCGGTTAGTTCCACTTCATAGTTCTCTTTACAGGTATCTTGGATGTCTATTAGACCCCATAGGATAGCTATCTTCTTTTCAGATGCTGCTAACTTGTGGATGTTTCCGAAGCCGCTGGATGCGTCCATGTCCTCTATAAGGACTTCGCTGACAGATACGCCAGACTGTTCTGCCCAGACCAGTTCAGACACGGCAAGACAATTCTTCAAGGTCTTCATGGCTTTCAAGATGTACTTCCTTAAGGTCTTCCTCGTTGTACGAGAGGATAATCATCATTTGTTTAATCATGGGGAGTATATTTAGGTATTGGGTTTGTATTGGGTTTGTATTGGGTATCGCTAATGAGTCAGGCGGGGAACCTGGGATGAAAAATTACCATTCATCTTCCAGGCAATTTTTAATTAATCCTTCGTCATAGGTCTGGGCGATGTGTTCATCCATTCGCTCCCAGCATTCTTCAGCTGTGGCTGGGATTGTTTCCCACTCGCCGTCTCCGTATGCTTCTGTGTAGTCTTGGAGCGTCCAAGCTCGCCTAACCGTCATAAGCCTGCGGAAGTCGCTTGAATCCTCTTGAAACGCTCTGATTTGGATGCTTGGTTCGTTTTGAAAGTAAAACTCTATTGTGAATTCGCCTGTATCATCGTGGTAAACTCCATCGCCTGCATCATCTACAGGGTTGAAAAATTCAGCACGTGCTTCTCTGATGTCTTCAACGAGCAAGTCAAACTTGTAGTCTTCAAACTCTTCAGGGACGCTTTCCAGTCGGCATTGGAATTCAATGTCGCCGTTCTCTGCTATGGTGTATTCTGTTTGGTAAGGGTCGAGAACAAAGTCTCTTTGTCCATCTTTAGATTTAAGATAGATTCCGCCAACGTTGAGCGGGAAATGCATTGCTGTGCCTGTTGTGTCTTTCTTGATACATTTAACGGTTCCGCTAACACGAGCATACCATTGGGGTTTTTCTAAAAGTTTCATGGGGAGTATAATTTATGATTACACCCCCCATGAGTCTGAACGCAAATTCAGGATGAGAATTAGATTGAGAATCTCACGTAGTTCACTTTTTGCTCCTCACAGAAACTGACAAGGCTTTTGAGTTTTGTGATAAAACCCAGCTTCTCTGGTGTATCTTCTTTGTCCAGCATATCAACAGCTTCTGCTGCTTCTAGGAGAGCGAAGGGAGAGGCGACAAACTCAGTACCAAACGCAAATTCAGACACATAAGGACTAATGTCCTCTACAAACTCAGATTGCAACATCGCATTGAGGATATCTTTGAATTCTTGGTCGACGTTTGGACTCTCATTGATGTCCATAACTTTCAGAAGGTCATCTTCTGGGGATACTAGCCACTTATTTTTCATATGATTGGTGTGATTGATTAGATGGTTTTAGTATTGGACATCATTAGTTTCATCATTCCACGGCTTCTCCGTTACGATGTATCCATTTCGGTTTACCCAATGGTATCCCTTAACGATTGGGAGGTAAGGCTCAAGCCCTGCTTCTAATGCTTTTGCTTCTGATTTTCCACAACAACATTGCTCACGGTCTTCTTCGTCTACCTCTTCTCCTTCTACTGGAGCGTGGCAATCTTCACAAGTATAGTTGTCTCGGAATGTGTCGTATTCGTTATCGTCGTTGAACAATACCGTCCACACTTGATTCTCTGGGTGGGTTCTTACGAAGTCCTCTTGGTCACAATTGGTCTCGAACATACGCCCGTTGACTGAGCAGCAACTTTCTGGGTCTGGAGAGGGATTTCTCTTTGCTTCGATGTGATTGAAAACTGGCTTGAATTTCTCTACAAACTCTTCCCAATTCATGTGTTTCGTTTCGTCTGACATTGCTGCTCTTTTTATGGTTCACTTGGTATGAGTTGGATTCGGTTTTTAGGATGGTTTTGTTTCAGGTATATCGTTAGTGTTTTTTAAACTCCAAATAGAATCTTTCAAATTGCAACCTAAAAATTTACCGTTTAATTCTTCGTGTTCCTCAGACTCAACCCACCAACCACTATATTGGTTTTTAAATTGATTCCCACCATACTCAAATTGAGTATATCCTTTTTTTAATAACAATTTTGCTATTGGGTGGTCGCTTTTTTCAGTTCTCCATTTCCCCATTGCGTGAACCATTCAAGAGTTTTTTTACTTCTAATTCAGTTTTCTCTTTATGCAAATCATAAAGCTCAACCCCTTCTTCTATACCTGAAGAAACATATGTAGCAAAAGAATAAATAAAAAATAGCATGAATATAATTGCAATTACAATCGTGATAACCATTACCGAAAATGCTGCTATAGATTTAATTTTCTCTTTCATAATTCCTATGAGTCTAGTTTGTGACTTAGGATGAATTATCCTTTGTCCGTTATTGCTTTATGTCTATAAATTAACGGCACACAACATTTTATATAGTTAATGCGCCAAGCTAGGTCGGTGATTAATTCAATCATTTGTGGTAGGCGCACTAACCGTATGCCATTAAGCTCTCAGCTCTAATTCGTGTTGCATTTGCCACCCCATATAATTTGTAATTTTATATTCCCAACCTTCTCCGTCAATGCATTTTTGGTATGCAATAACTTTTTGTGGGGGTTTATTTTTATTTTCTTTTGTAAAGTCCGTATTTGACTTCCAACCAACCATTTCATCTTTATTAAATTTACGTTCCATATCTTTTAAAATAACGGCATACAACACTGTTTATAGTTTATAAGCCTAATTAATTTTCGTTTTTAATTTGTAAATTTCCGCAGTGGCTTACAAAACCATATACTAAACGTTAGCATTAATTAGGTTCAACTATCTCAAACCAATGAGTAAAGTTTATTAACCATAGCCTTAACGTTATGGGCAAGTGTAAGCGAACCTACACTAAAAGTATCAGTTTTTGAATTGTAACTAATTATTTTTTCGTGTGATGTTAATTTGTAGGTGTCGCTGTTTCTAAAAAACATTAAAGTTTTGTGTCCTTGCGTTCCCTTTTTGTAAGAACCTCTCCTAATTTTAATTAGGTTTTGAAGATGACTTCTTTCCATAATTTTTAATTGTTTTAGCTGGGATGAGAACAGGGTAACCATTGAGTCTTCAATCTGTTTCAGGTTGTACCAGTTGCCATCGCGGTTTTCGACAGAAAGCGCAGTTGTTTGCTTCAAATAGGCTTGAGCTGTAGCTCGATAGAAGCCTTTTCCATCCCATAAAGGTAAAATATATCCGTCTTTTGGTGCATTCATATTATGTATGAGCCTTTGATAATCAGTAGGATGAGATAATAGTTTAAAAAAGATTAAAAAAAACTTGTGTATATGGAAGGTAGTTTCTATTTTTGCCTTGTATTTATTGATATGCAAAACATTGCAGGATGGAGCAGTTGGTAGCTCGTTGGGCTCATAACCCAGAGGTCGCGTGTTCGAGTCACGCTCCTGCTACAACGCCGAAAGGCACAAATTACAGATTGATGAAAAACATGACAAACATAGTTGAACAGGAACAGGAGGAGACTCTTGAGACTGGTCGTGCTGTGATGTGATGTAATACAAACAATCATTTTTTTAGCTCTTCCAGAAACGGGAGAGCTTTTTTTGTGTTTGGTTTTTTTATATGCTCCGTTAGTTTAGTGGTCAAGAATGCGACTTTTTCAAAGTCGATGACGTCGGTTCGAATTCGACACGGAGTACCATCATCCATTCGTCTAGTGGTTAGGACGATGCCCTTTCAAGGCATTAACACGGGTTCGAGCCCCGTATGGATGACTTTTTTTCATTTCACCTTTAGATTGCTACAACTCCAAATCACTTTCCACTCCTTGTTTTTACTGGTGAACGCTATCATGCGTCGAGATTATCTCCGCCCATCAGAATGGTATCGAGTGAAAAGGCTGTTTCTCCAGAGATTGTTTGAGTTTTAATGTCAAAGATTCCTTCCTTCCGCAAAAATACGAGAAGGTCTGTGCCGTTGTCTATGTTAACAGTTGCTAGGTCTGCGAAATTAAAGCCCCCTTCCGTGTAATTAAGGGTAGTCTTGGCTTCAGCGGACTGTTTTGCCCACTGTTTAAGGGCTGCAGATATTGCTGATTTCACCGCCTCCGCGTCTTCGATTTCTGATGATACTTGGCAGTTAAACAAGATGATTATTGTTTCTTTTACGCTTACGCGCTCTGCTGTGAATGTGATTTCGTGTGCCATAATTTCTATGAGTTGAAGGGAGAGTCTAGGATGGATTAAGCTCCAGCTCTATAAGGTGTCTTAGTTGTTTTCTAGTTCGTTCAATACATAAATTGAATCTTCAATACCTAATTCCGATATTGGATAAGCGTCTCCTTCAAATTCAACACCGTGTTCAATAGAAACAGCGTGAATATCGTTGTGAGCTTCGTCCTCCCAGACCGCATTGAATTCAAGTCGCTTTCCTTCACGAGCTTCAAGGGCTGTTCTTACAGAGTGACGGATTTCTTCTTTTAACTCGTTATGCATTGCCACGATTTGGTCTGAGTTCTTGACTAAAGATGTGACTTTACCAGTTTCAACACAAGTGATTGATTCAACTTGATACTCCGAGCTTTTGTCAGAGAACGACGTATCCCCTGCTACATCGATTGCTTCTTCAGCAGCAGCTTCAGGTGAACTCGCTGTTATAGTTGTGGTGATGTGTCCGTATCCGATACGGCACACATGAACTTTGTATTTTTTATCTGTCATGATTTCTATGAGTTGAAGGGAGAGTTTAAGATGAGAACTATTTCTGGTTTTTCCACTTATCGTATTCTTCTTGAGTGGTTGGTTCATCCGAGGGGTCGTAACAGCTTGCGGATTCCTGAATATCATCAGGGTTTGATTCCAAAGACGCTAAACGTCTGCGAAGACCTGTCATGATTTCTTCATTGCTTGCTTCACCATTGGGACTGGTTGACATTACTGTAAAACCTAGGTCGAATGCGTGATTGTAATATGTTTTTTCGTTTGCCATGATTTCTATGAGTTGAAGGGAGAGTTTAAGATGAGATTTTTTTCCCTAACTGGATAACACTTATAGTTACGGGAGTTGACTTAATAGGAGTTTCGCCACACTTTAAGCCCATAACCTCAAACTGAGGGACTGGAGAACCATTGTCGATTGATTGCATTCCAGAGTTGTGAAGTACCACGTCTGCGCTCCTAGAGAGTTCTGAGAAGCATATAGTGACTAGCTTCCCGCTTTTAGTTCTAATGGAAACTGTTTCTTTTTCATTTTTCAACTCAACAAATTGGTGCGGATTTGTATTAAATTTTGCGAATCCGTTTACATAGCAGATAACCTCTAATAGGTGATTATAGAAATCATAATCTTCTTTAGAATCCTTTTCAATTTCCCCAAAACTCTCGTCTAGGTCATGTGAGTACATCTGAATGTAATCAATGAATGAAGAAAGGTTTTTTACGGTTGCTGAGTAGTTCTTGTTAATTTTAACAAAAAAGCCCCATTAATTGTTTTGTTTAGCATTTCGTGTGGAATGCTAAGTGCCTCAGTTATGTTTTCTGTATTTTTCATACCGCTTATGAGTCAGGGAGAGTTTGTGGGATGGAATCGGTGTGCCTAATTTTATGACGTTCACCGTTACTTTGGGTTGGGATGAATTACAGTTCGATTGTTTCTTCGATGACCACACCGTCTTCGATAGTGATTTGGTCAATTGTGTCGCCACCTTCCCAAATTCTTGTCGCAACTAGCTTCCCAGTTGAACCCGCATATGAGTTTGGTTTTAATTCTGGGATGAGTTTATATTTTGCAGTCATTATCACTAAACGCAATTATCTTATCAATGTCCCAATCGGTGGCGTCAACAAGCTTTTCTCTGTTATTCCATTGTGTGTCATAGCCTTTTAGGAACAATAGCACACTTTCTCCGTCTTCACCCACGCCAATCTGGAGGCTTACATAAAAGATGCTGTCTTTTGAGCCTTCTTTTTTCACACTGATTCCGCATTCATTGGATAAACCAAAAGGGCCCATTGCATCGTAAGAGTCACCCTGAAGGCGGTCTTTGATTAAGATTGCAAGCGGTGTGGCAATGTTGGTATTGATTCCAAGCTTTGCCCCTGCCTTCTCAAACCTTGCTTGCGCCCGCTCAACAGCGATACGCTTTTTGTCGTAGAATTCTGTGTGTATTTTGTAGGTATCTAATATTTTTGATAGGTCTTCCATGTGGTTTATGAGTCTAAGGTTGCTTTTGGGATGAGTTCAGGTAGGAAATCATTTTATCCAAAGTGTAGAACACAATGAAAATGAAGCCCAAGTCCTCAGAGATGTACCATTTGTCAGCGGCGTCTTGGTTTGCCTGCGTATCTTCTACACATATCTGATGCCATTCCGTTAGCGGCTTCAATATGCTACCTTGCTTGGTTGCAAGTGCACCGACTTCTTTGCCTTCAAAGAGAACGCTTTGCCAGTAGGTTTGGTTTCCGCCATAAACGCTGTCTCCATATGTTATGCTGTCGCTTGTTATCATGGCTTCAATGAGTCTACTTGAGGTTGTCGGATGAGTAATTCCTAAGAATCTCAGGGATAAGTCGAATGAACTTTGTCAGCGAGTGCTTGGTCGACATCCCAGATAACACCACATCTTCAGCTGTACCCAAAGATGTTCTATTGCCATAGATAGGGTCAATGTAGTGTGCGATACTCAGGGAGAGACCAGCGAATTCGAAATCTATTTGGCGAGCCACTCCTTTTTTACCAGAAGTTAATTTGCTTCTAAGCGATTTTAAGAGGTCTTCAGGGAATTCAGGGAGTTCAGGCGGTGTCCAACTGTCTAAAGTAGACAAAGCGAGCAGGTCAGCATCGCAAAGTGTTTCAGGCTTGTAGTCACACCAGACATATCCACGGTTATCGCAAATCAAGGATTGTTTGAATCCTCGGTGACGCATAATATCTTTATTAAAATTGTTTCCAGCTGGTTCTGGAGTTTGAGGCTCGATGAGGTTTGCACCATTTTGATTCACAGCGTTGCTGTCGTGAAAATAAGCTCCCAGTAGCTTGTGAGCAATAACAGATTCAATTCGCTTTCGGCTTAATTCAGGCAAAGCTTCTTTGGTGTAGAAACCGTTGAATTCAACTGATGTAACCGAAGTGAAGTTTGCATACCCAGCACTCCTGTAAGCTAAGTATTCAAACGTATCGACATTCACGTAGAATGTGAAGTGTCCGTCCAAGATGTCATCTGCAGGTGTTTTGCCGTCTAAGCTGGTTGGCAAGAAATTATACTGGGTAAAACTGAATACATTGTCAGATATACGAGCAATGTTTCCGCTTGCCGCTTCACATATCACGGGATATTTTCCTCCGTTCCATTGAGTGAGGCATTCGAATGATTTGCTTTCCAAAAAAGCTTTGTCGATGTTTTGCGTTGCTGTGTTCATATCCTCTATGAGCTGAGTTCTTTTGTTGGGATGAGAAAGCGTTATCTACAGTTTACGTTTCCTACTGCCAAAACCTTGGTCGGGGTCTCCTAAACTACAGGTTTCCAAATCTTCATAAGTACCTTCGTAAGACTCAGAAACCAATTTTAGTGGATATTTTAGCTTCAATATTTCTTCATCGTAGCATCCAATAGATAAGCCTTTAATTCTGTTGTCTTCTGTGTATTCATCAATCTCTTTCATCAAAGGCTTTTCACCATCAAATAACAAGCCTTCAGCATTATTCCAAAAGGCTTGTAATTCATACATATCGTATTTAGGCATTCCATTTTCTTTTGCACCTAAACGCCCGTAGTCTTGGTAAGTGTCTTTGATAAAACCACCTCCAAACTCCTTGGGTATTAGAAATTTGAAGAGACTTTCGTGAGCCACATTTTCTATTTTTGTTAGCTTGTCTGCTTTATTCCAGCTGAAACTTCCCATGATTATTTTCTTTATTTGTTTATTAAAAAAGCATTTTACATTGCCAGTTATGAGTCAGGGAGAGTTTGTGGGATGAATTAATCTTCTGATTTTACAAGAACAACACCAAATACTCTTTCGCCCCAACTGTCTCCTTCTGGAATGTATTCTTCCTTATGGATGTACACGTCATAGTTTCCTATTTCCGCTTCTACAAGCACACCTAACCCTTCGTGTCCTTTGTCGTAGTTTAGTTGTGCAGCACCTTTGCCACGTGTAGCATTCATTTTGAGTGCTATGGCTTCTGGGGTTAAATTTTCTTGGCTTCTGGAGTAGCAAGGGTCTGCAAACATTATCATTCCAGACTCGCATTTGATTTCTCCTTCACAATCTGTCAAGGCTTTCGTGATGTCGAATTCTTCCAAGAATACAATTTGTACTCCTTTCTGGACTCCGTCTTTTGTCTCCAGAGGAAACACGTGATAACTTCCATCTCCCACACCAGTTCTTGTTGCTACTGCTATTCCATCTCCCAGTATACCGAAAGCGGATTCTAGCGTTGCTAAGCAGCAAGAATTGTATGAAAGAACTTCTTTCGCTGGGGTTCGTGGCAACAACATGACTTCTTCAGCCTTAATCATTGCATTCATGTCTTTGCCGTATGGTTCAAGAATAGCTGCGAAGCTGGCAAAGTGTTCTTGGTAGTTAAGACGGTCTCCAGTTTCCTTGTGGATATACTTTCGTTCGTCTTGGAATTCTTCTTCACTCCAGTTCTCCGAGAACAGTTTCGGGTCAACTATCAGAATTTGACCTGAGTCAACTCCACAAAATCCTATATCTTTAACTGGCTTAATTTCTTTCATGCTGCTTATGAGTTGAAGGGAGAGTTTTGGATGAAAAAAGTTGTGACTCCTACGAGACTCGAACTCGTGACCACGGATTTAAAGTCCGTTGCTCTAACCAACTGAGCTAAAGAGCCATTTCTGACCGTATTTTAATTATACGGTCAGAAAGGTTTTTTGTTTCCAAGTTACTCTCAGTCTACTTTGAAGTTAGAGCCGTAACCGAGCAATCTTTCACAAATTGCAATTCCTTCTTCGAAACCCTCCTGTTCACCATCTGACGAGATTTCCGCACTAGGGTAATGTTGCTTCAACGCAACTAGCATTGCTGTCACTGCGGGGTCGTACTCTTTTTCAGCAGTCTTGCAGAAGTTGAAACCGTCTTCATCTGTGGAGACATAAAACGTTTCGTGGTCTTGACCTCTTGTTTTATCTCCGTTGATTGCAACAACATTCTCATTAATGACTGGTGCGCCTTCGCCTTCGCCACCGCAGACAACTATTCCGTTTTTATTGCAGTCATCCGCAATCTTTTTGCAGTCTTCGCTAAACGCTTTGAACTTAGATGCGTTTGGCTTTTCTTTTAGCGTGTAATAGTGAGTATATCCCATTATTTTTAGGTATTAAATGCTGTGGCTTATGCCGATATTGTTTATGAGTCGATTATTCTTTTTGGGATGAGTTTAAACAGCGTTATACAGAAAATACTCTCGTGCGTCTTTCAAAATTCGTATTTCCCTACAAATTCTTTTTAACTCTTTCTTGCTTGAATTGCCTTCTATAGCTCTTGGAAGTTGTTCGAGTTTGCTTTGTATTTCCTCATTAAAGTAATTTACGTGTTCATTCATAATCAAAACTTTTTTATTAGTCAATGTGTTACAAATTATCAAAATCTTTTTTATTAGTCAATGTGTTACAAATTATCAAAATCCTCTTCCAAACGAGTTATTGAATAGCTTGTAGCACTTTGTGCCAGTTTAAGAGCCTCGTTAAATTCTTCATCCTCTTCACGGATTTTCATCTTTCGCAATTGTGATTTTGCCGTATTCACTTCGTCAATTAACCCGCGAATTTGCCTTGCTAGATTAAATTGTTCAATTTTCATAGGAGTACAGGTTAGTGAATATTTTGACGCAATTTAGAATTTAATTTCTTTATACCTTAAATGAGTTGAACTAACCTGCTGGGATGAGTTTTAGTTTTCACAATTATCAAATTGAATTAATAATCAATTTCTTCCACATTGTCCATGCTTCCAAACCCTTCAGCTTCAGCTTCCTCCATTTGCTTTGCCAAGAAGTCTATAGCATTTTTCCACTTTTCTACATTGACGCTTCCTTTTGCTTTTTCTTGTTTTTCTATCATTCGACTATGCGCCCAATCTAATAATGGAAAAATGTCTGTAGGCTGTTCTATTACGATGCAAGAACCTTCTGCTCCTAGATAATCTATTACTTTCATGTTGCTGATGAATTAAAAAAAATTAAGAAGATGCTCAAGACCTACCACAAGAAAAACTAAAAGGAGTAGTATCTTAATGCCCATTGTGAATATTTTTGAGATTTTCATTTTATTGAATTTAAGTTAAATGAGTTGAACTAACCTGCTGGGATGAGTTTTAGTTTTCACAATTATCCACCAGCCAATCTTCTAACATAGAGGCGAATCCTGCCGTAGCGTCTTTATCTTCTTCATCTGGGATGGACTCTCCTACAATTGAGCCAAGATGATTGCCGTTTTGATACACTTCTACCCCAGAAACATCTGGGTCTAAATTCGTAAACTCTCTTACTTTTATGCCTTGAAAAAGGAATGTGTTGATTGTCATTTCCATAATTGCTTGGTTGCTTGGTTGTTTTGTTGTTCTCTCCTTATGAGTTCAAGGGAGAGTCTGGGATGGATTAGTTTTCTACTTTTTCGTAGCTGGTCACATTTATCCACGTTGGAGTTGTGTGAGTTTTCAGGGAGATTGTGTACTGTCTCCAGCTCAATGCTTTTTTGACGTGTTCCAGCTTCTTGAGCGCCTTCGCTTTGTCGGTGAATTTAAGTCCACCACTATCCGTGTGTGAGTATCTAGTCGACCTGCTGGTGAACTTGATAAACGCACCTAGCTCTTTAATATCGATTGTGTACCAAAGACTGGTTTCTATCGATGTAGTAATCTTTCTTCGCTGTGGTCTGGTGTTCTTCCTGAATCGTTTTAAGTTGTCTTCGCTTACGTCCAGGGAGAGAAAGCAAGGGATACCGTGCGGCTGTGTCTTGGCTAGAAAGTCTTCCAGCATAGAAAAGAATTCCTCAGTTGTCTTGGGTGTGACTGAAAACGAACTGAATCCTGCAGCTTCGAATTTGTCTTTGCTGTAATAGTCGCTTCCAGTTGAGATTGAAAGGTGAATGTTTTCTTCAAAAAGCTCCTCAATGGTGAAGGCGTTCTTGCACCCTGTTTTCACAACGCCTTGGTACTGACCAAAAGTCGTGTTTCTTGTTGAGCCTCCTATTGCCAATGATGACCAATAGCCGAATTTCTTATCGTCGTACAATCCGTGCAAAGCGATTGATTCTTCGTCCTGAATTGCTTTGTCGTCTCTGAATTCCTGTTGACGTTGCAGCATAGACTCCTGTGTGTCGAAGTGATTGCCGCCACAAATGAATTCAAAACAAAACCAACTTCTTTCTCGTCGTTCTCGCTGGCGTCCGTTTCGGTCGTAAACCATGTCATAGCAATTGCTTGAGCCTGCGTATATCATTGGTATGAATACAGTCGGCTGGTCTTTGCGTTCCAGTTTGATAAATTGCTTGTCGTAAATGATTTCGTAGCTCATGCTGCTTATGAGTTTAAGGGAGAGTCTGGGATGAGTTTCTTGTAGAAAGTCTTTTCTCCTTTGAATATCATTTTACAAGGGTTACCAGATTTTGGGTTGTTGCAATAGAAGTCTAGGATGTCTGTTCCTGAATACTTCTTTTGGTCTTCCAAAGAAAAATCCTTGGAGTACTCGATTGTGTCTTTTGGGTTCGCTTCTAAGTGCGATATGATTGCCGCCTTGATTGCCGCCTTGTCGAACTTTTTAAATGATTTAATTAGTTCCTCTGTGTCGTCTGAGTGTAGGTAGTGTTCCATATTCCTCATGAGTTAAGAGTTTTGTTTGGAATGAATTTTGGTTTCTATTTATTTAAAAACTTATTTTAATGAGAAGCGAAATTGTGAATATAATAAAAGAAACAGTTGATGAGATGTCAGGTTTCTCAAGAGTTAGAAATATGATGCAAGGTGGTGTTGCTAGTGTCGATTCAATTGGAATTTTAACTGCTGAAAACCCATACGGACAAGAAGCTACTACACAAGATAACAGCATTAAAATGAGACAACTCAAAAGCCAAATAAACTCAATGGGGTTGGGGTTTATAAAAATAGGCGGAAGTTACGAAATGAAGGAAAATAGCTTGCTTGTCCCAAACATCAGCAAAGAGCAAGTTATTGAGATGGGTCTTAAGTATGAACAAGAGTCTGTTATTTTTGGAGAGAAAAAAGAATCACAAGAAGGATATTATTTTGAATGGTCATATATTCAAGGAGAAAAAACAATTCAAAATAGAAAAATCTCATTTTCAGGGATGGGAATTCAAGATAGAAACGACTTCTATTCTTTGGTTAAAAGCAGAAAGTTTATAATTCCTTTTTTTGATGATAAACACATTTCTTCAAAACAAAAAGAATACCCTAAAAATCAAAAAGATAAAGTTAAATCAAAACAAGATTCTATCTGATTTTTTACGATATACGTTGCATACATTAAAGAACCTGCTGTGGCAATGAAATCTTCATTGGGTTCAAAGTCTAAAATAATATCATAACCTTCTGAAATATCTGCTTTTCTTAACAGCTTTGCATACGATTTACCTTCCACAACAATGTCAATATCTTTGTTTTCTAAATGTTTTACTTCTATCTTATTCATGCTGCTTATGAGTTAAGAGTGTTGTTTGGGATGAATTATGCGTCAAGAAAATTAAACACTTCATTGATTGTGTCCCAAACTTCTTGGCCTATAAATTCGTTATATTCTTGGTGAGTGAGTTTCATTCGCCCCAACAAGTCTTGTTGGATTTCTTCCCGCACTTCTGACTCAGCTTCCCCGCGTCCAGTTTCCCGATACGCTTCCTCTTCATCATCAAATTCATCTTCCCAACCGTCGTCTAGATAGCTGTGAGTGGCTTCCTGAACTCTGTGTTCAAGCTCAGATACTTCGTATTCGCCTTTTAAGTACGTTTTAACGTGTTCCAGCTCAGGTTTGAAGTATGGTTCAATAAATTGCATCAAGTAGTATTTCTTGAGCTCTAAAAGACTCATTGGGATGTTACACTGGCTGCATTGAGTCATGTATACTTCTGCTTCTGTCTTTATGACGTTATCGCTGTTTAGCCAGCCTTCGAATCCTTCCATTAGTCCATGTAGTTTTCAGGATTGCTCCAGAAGTCGACTGCATTCTGCAGGCTTCCTTTTGTTCCTGCTTCCACTTCTTCTCTTGCTGGAACTTTATTTCCATAATAGTCAAAGCGAGACTCTTCTCCTAACATACAAGCCCCTGCATTCATTGCGCCCATTGCTGCACGCCCTACTGAGCCTTCTAGCTTCCACGCCATACCTGTGTTAATATGGTCTTGAAGCTCGCTAAAACCGTTTTCTTCTTGAAGTGATGTAATTAGTTCTGTGTTCATACCGTTTTCTTTTTGAAGTGATGTGATTAGTTCTGTGTTCATACCGTTAATGAGTTCAAAGGAGAGTTTAAGATGAGAAAGAGTTTGAGTTTTCATCGTAATTGTTGAAGTCGATATCGACCATCATTACGTTCTTATCATCGGAGTAAAGGGAGTTTTTCCTCAAGTGTGCGCCTGGCACTTGCTCAATATGCTTTCTGGCTGCTGCCATGATGCCCCTGAAGTCTCGCTTCTTTCCATTGATGTAACTGCCTCGCTTTTCTTTGCTAATGACAATCTGAAAGTTTCCGAAGCGTCCGTAGTCATCTACGTAGGAGTTCTTCACCCCGATAACCTGATGCCTGATTGTGCCGCAAAGGTCTTCCATTAATTCTTTTTGTTCTTGAGTTGTTACCATGATGTTTATGAGTTCAAGGGAGAGTTTAGGATGAGATTTCTTTCGCAAGTTCAGAAGTAATGCCTGTTTGACTTCGCATATCTTCGTTTACGTCGGATAATTTAGCATATCTCAGGTCTTCGATTGGTCTCATGCCGTCTGAATCCAATCTTAATTCACCGCCTTTGTAGTCGATGCACCCCAATACCATACCAATGGCGTTGTTTGCTTTGTCAAAAAGCAGGTCGCCTACTTCGAACCCTTCTTCAGGAACTTCTGAAAGGTATTTAGGGTAAGGGTTAGCTTCTAAGTCGGGGTAATATTTTACGATGTCTACTTTCATATTTTCAATGAGTTGAGGGAGAGTTTGAGGATGGAAAATTAGGCAATTTTCTTATTGCCCTTTCCGTACCCCGTGATACCAATTTTCTTCAAGGCTTGATAAGCTTTGCTTGCCTTTGAGCCTGCGGGCTGCGTGCCGTGAATCAGTTGAGCAAAATTTTCATCTTGTGCCCATGCGTGCGAATCGTCCTTATCTATAGGGAGACCCGCTTCTTCAGCTTCTTCTACGCTGTAGACTACTGTCACCGCTTTAAGGCTGTATTGCTCAATTAGGCTGTCGCCATGACCACCGTATGAAGCCGTGAGTTTAAAGTTTGTAGGAATTGAATCTAACCTACGCACCCAAAACTTTAGAGACTTGGTGTATGCGTAGAAAATCAAATCAGGATATGCACGGGCAACTTCAATCCATGCGTCAAAGTAAGATTGCACAAAAAAGTCACCACTTGAGTGAATTCTAACGCGTTTAAAGTCTGTGATATCCTGTGCTTCGATTGCGTCAACAATAACTTGAACCTTTGCCTCGACCGTCCTAGCTTGTTTGAGTGCTTCAAAGTTTGCTTTGTGCAAGTCATAGGCGGGCTTGCTTCTAAGCTCCATAGAAGCCGCATAACATCGAAATTCAGTATGTTCACCATCTTGAATTCTCATGCCATCAGGAGTCTCAATTACCTGTGACTTGCAGTCTTTAGCCCCTGGGCAATTGTGACCCGCTAATAGTGAAAGGATTGCAGTGCCCTTTGAGAGTTTTGCATTTCCAAATGTGAATCGTATGTTGCTTTGCTGTGTCATGCTGTTTATGAGTCAGAGGTTCAGGCTAGGATGAAAACCAAAGCAGCAAAAAACAAAACAAGAGGAGCGGTTTTCCATATGGTATGAGTCGAATCCCCGACCTAGGATGAAAAACAAAAAGGCACATTAAAACGTGCCATAACAGTCGCTAAAACACAACTCCCTATGGTCGCAGATGTTTAGCTTGGTGTTATACGCAAGCACTACATACGTGTTCCAGATGAAACTTTGTCAAAGTAATATGAAATTTCTTTTGGAAGGAGTGAAGATGAGTGTGTTCCAATCTTAGAAACGATGGTCAAATATCGAAGTGTTCCCACCTCTGCATAAACCGCATCAAACATTTTGATAGCTTTATTTTTGCTATCAGGATGCTCGTAGATTGTATCGACTGGCAAATCCTCAGCCAATCTAAATGGACGCCGAATCATTCCGCGAACTTCACCATTTTCCAACCAGCCCCAAATGTCATTCACCAGCAATTGTCTTGTGTCATACAAAACTGATTGAACATGAAGCTGTTCGCCTTTTTTGAACCAGTTAAAAACGTCTTGCTTGGCTACAACTGGAATCAATTTCCCCAGTAGCGGGAACACCTTCAGGCTTGGGTCGTAGGTGTATTTAACAAACTCTAGCTTTCCAGTAGAATCTGTTTCCCATGCTGTAAGCATCTCGCTCACTGTCTTGCTTGGACAGAACCCAGCAAGCTGTTCAGGGTCGAAAGTAGCAGAGAACTGTGTGCCGTCTGCCCGCTCAACTGCGTAGAGTGGTTTGTCGTATGCGTCCAAGGCTAAATTGATTCCTTTGTCGGTCGCTAGTTTTATGGTGGGCTGGATATCTATGTTCATGCTGTCAATGAGTTGTGTTGGTTTGCTGGGATGAGTTCTTAATCTACAAATATAGGTGTGCCAAATTCTCCGCCCACCTTAATACTAGGTTCGCGCTTTCTCAATCAAGTATCCAACGTATCCGCTGATGTTTTCTTTCCCAAACAAAACCTTGCTTTGCTTTCTTGCTTGCTCTTGCTGTTCTTCTGTTAAAGTAATTGTCACTTTTTTAGTCTTTGGCATATTAATTAGTTTCTTCAAATTTATAAGATTCAGGCATCCATTGTTTTTTTTCATTATTCCAGTAATACCAATTTTCCCCGATGAACATTGTTTTTGAATTATCCATTTTGTTTTTTTTTAAGTTTAACATATATCAAAGATAGTAAATATATTGTAAATACAAAAGGAATACTAATAAAGTTTTGTGATTAATTGCCGTACTAAGGGTAACACCGTATAAAATCCATTGCGAAAAGCAACGGTTCTTATACAAACGTTGTTTAAAATTCATGAGTTCAAAGGGAGAGTTGGGATGAAAAAAAGAAAGGACCCTACTCCCCAGCAAGGTCCTCCCCAGCAAGGTCCTACCCAATATGTTTGTGGCCCAATAGTGGCCCATTTAATCACTAGTGTATATAGGCCTTTGAGGACCTTTGTGGCCCCAAGGCCATGCTTTTTTAGCCCTTTTCTGGCCCTTTACGTGGACCATGAGTCCAAAGGGAGAGTCGGGATGTATAATTTACTGGTCCTGTGCGCCCTTGTGCATTAGGGACCCTTCTTTGTATGCTTCTTTTTGTGGAATGATGGTCCTCCAATCGTGTTCCAAGTCCAGTTGGTCTAAGTAAGCATATCCGCTATTTGTGTGAGAACCGCCACCAATATGAACATAGTCGCCTTTGACGTCGTTGTATGGTCTTTCAGATGAGATATACAGAACCTTCTCGTCTTGTAGATATTTGTCTCCAAGACACTTTTGTTCCCATTTATCGTTTAGAACCACACGAACACCTATTGCTATTTCTGATTTCTTGATTGCCATTATCTTTTCCCTTTAAAGTTTTGTTTCTGACTTCTGTTAAAATGTCTTTGTCGGTTTTTGTTGTTTTTATCCGAGAATTTCTTTTGCTTTGGGTCAACGTCAATGTAGATGTCTTCCAGTATTGGGTGTGCCGTTATCTTAAATGCTTCATTTGAAAGCAATGCCGCCATCAAATCTTCTTGTCGTGGTTTTGGGATTGAATTCTCTTCTGAAAACTTTAACAATTCTTCGTCAGATACGTGGTTAACATTTCCTGCAAGTATAGGAAGGTTGCTTTTGTGTAGCATCACAGCAACCATTGAGGCTTTCAGTCCTTCCATGCTCCTTGGGACAATCACAATAATCTTCGGACGGGATTCGCCTTCAAGTGCTTCTTTGATTTCGTCTGTTGTGCTGTTGCCGTCTAGTCTGAGTACGTCCATTATAGTGCTGGGGTTAATACGATTACCATGATGACAAGGTACGTTATTTTGCTGAGGTCTATTTGTTTCATACTCCCAATGAGTTGAATTTGGTTGCTAGGATGGATTACCCTTCAAGTTTTTCAACTCCTCCAAGATGTCTTTCTTTGCTGCCATGCTTTCTATGAGTTTAAAAAGAGGGTTGGGATGAAATCTTTTAATAACAAAAAACGCTTTCTACAAAGGTGATTTTTATGTTACCATCAATAAGTTCTACATCTGCATCGGCTTTATTCATACCTAACTTTGCTGAAAAAAGGCGAGGTGCTTCTTTTTTTTTCGTCTCTTTAAAAGTTGTTGTTTTACAAAGCCAAACACCTGCTTCGTTAACACCTTTAACTTGGACTACAAGTTCGCAATCAATTCCATAGATTCTGAATTTGTTCCACTTGCCTTTGCCATGTATTTCAGCGTGAACCAAAGAGTCTGCTTCAACGTCAAAGTAATCTATAGTTATTGTGCAACTGTCTAGTTTTGTGTCCAGTTCAGCGATAAAGTCAATTTGGGAACTTGCAGTTGTTGTTGCAACAAGGGCAAGCATAAGTAAGATAATGTTTTTCATAACTTCTATGAGTTTAACTTGGGGGTTGGGATGAAAAAGGGGCAATATTTTTGCTATAGTGTTTTGCTTTAAATGAATTGATTGAATCCCTTATGAGTCGAGTTAACGAAATAGGATGAAAAGCAGAAGGCTCAGTTCCACACCGAGCCTTCCTTTTTGATTGTTTAGAAACAATTTGTAAAAATGGTAAATCCCGCCAAAAGACGGTCTTTGTGTCGGCTTCTGTATTCATCAACAGAAGCAGAGTTACTTCAGTTGTAAATATACGCAAAATCGTTAAAATGGTTGCGCTTAGAAGTACTCTGAGTATTCTTCGAACAAAGCATCGCGTATCTGGGTCTCCCAAGTTCCATCATCATTGTCGTCATCTTGATACAGAGATATGATTGAATGAACTGTCTCTGGGTCTCCTTGACTCCAGTCGTGGTCGGAATCATCTTGCCCAGTGAAGTAAAGCTGCCCAGAGGACTTCTTTTCTTCTGCGGTCTGTATTGCTCCGTTGATTGCGTTCTGAATTGTATATTCTGGATATGCCATGTCTTTAATGAGTTTTGATTTGTTCGCTGGGATGAGTTTGATTTGTTCGCTGGGATGAGTTTGATTTGTTCGCTGGGATGAGTTTTGATTCAACTAGCTTCGGATAGAAGACACCAGTAAATTCGCTTGCGTTCTTTGACAATCTTTCTCATGATTGGATGGACAGTATTGTCTGCAACTTTTACAGAACACCTCTTGCCAAGTGTTGCTAGATAAACAGAATGTCGAACCTGATAATCATCGAACGTGGATTGTAATGCTGTCTGGACAGCGTCTATTTCTATTAGTGGTTGTGCCATGATGTCCATGAGTTTAAAGGGAGAGTTGGGATGACTTAACTAGGGCCGCAGCTCTCTGCGTATGCTCCAGCAGGGAGAGTCCAGTTGTTAATGAATATCTCTTCATCGAATGTCTTACTCTGGGCAACAGCCACTTGCTCTGGGCTTCCTAGCGTCGCTGGGTACACTTCGCCCTTCCCGTAAAGTTCTCGGATGGAATCCTTTCGCTTCATCGTCACACGCTTTCCGTGGAACTCTGTGAAGGTCTCTTCCAGCTGTGCCAGCTTCTCGCCCTCTTGGGGAGAGATGAACCTAGCGGTTGCGAATTGGTCTTGGTTTCCGAAGATGCAAAACAAGCATGAAGTGCGTCCGAAGCCTAATTTGTAGGCAGGGTGAGGGTTAACTCGGTATTCTTGGATGATTGCCCAAACTCGTTCTTCTCTCCAGTCTCGTATTGGTCGGTAGTGGTCTACCAATCGGTCAACTCTTGCTCCTCCTCGGTTGTCTGAGCGGTCAGCCTCCATCATGTGATAGTATGCTCGATTGCTTGACTCTTGACCACGCTCTCCAGTCACAACCAGCGTGCGCTTTCCGATGAATCTTTCTTGGTTGCTTATTGCGGTGGTTGCCACATCTATCTTGAGATAAGCTGAACACCATCGCGTGGATAAGTCCGCTCCAATCTGGGGGAACTTCATTCTGGTGTTGAGTTTTCCTTTAGTTCCTCCAGCAGACCCCAGTAGGATTTCGCCATTGGCTCCAGGGTACTCAAACCATGTCTTAGATTTCTTGGACTCGATTCGAGTCATCTCTCGTTCGAAGCCGCCTTCCAGCCAGCTGAAATAGATTGGTGTGTTGAAAGCAGCTGCGTACTTGCGGCAATAGTCTCTTGTGATTTCCCAGTCAAACAAACGCCCTGATTCTCTTCCGTCAATGTCGTGATGCCATAGCTCGATGCGGCTAGGGTCAACGCCCATTTGTAATAAGTGAAGGTGTGATGCAATAGAATCCTTTCCGCCTGAGAACATTACGATGATTGTGTCGTAGGTGTTCAACTCCGCTAGGGTGAGATTTACTGGGGCTGGGATTTGCTTTTCTGCTGTCATAACCTATATGAGTGCTAGTTGTCTTGTGGGATGAGTTTTTCTTCCACTAGCTCCAGAAACTGGGGTCGAACTTTGAACCTGAAGTATCCAGCAGCCTCTGAGCCACATAGCATAGCGCCCTTCATTGTGCCTCGGACGTCTTCCAGTCCTAGATAAGTGCCTTGCGCCCCTGCTTTCCAGCTTACACCCCACTTACCTTTTGAGTTGTACTCATGAAAGTCGTCTACTATTTTAACTGTGCTCCCTGCTTTCATGCTTCTGTTTCTAAGTTGTTAGGGACTTGTTGGTAATGAAGTTCTTGATTGTCCAAGATGGTACACAAATCTTCCACTGGGATGCTGTCGTAGTTGTAGCTGTACCCCTTGTTGTCAATTAGATTCTGAGATTGTGCATTAATCTCCGTCAGGTATCTAGCTCCTTCTATATTGATTTTATTGTTTTCGCCAACAATGTGTATTGCAGTTCGGTTTGAGTGTGCGCTTTCTTTGCCCCAGAGTGTCTGGAGTTGCTTTGCTTTCTTTATGATTGCTTCGTTAAGTGCGCATCTAAGCGTTACGAGGTCTGTTAGTGGTTGTGCCATGATGTCTATGTGTTGGGTTTGTTTTTCTGCTGTTATACCCTATATGAGTGCTGTTTGTTTTGTAGGATGAAAAAACTCACTAAAGAATTGTTCCTATAATTTCAATTTCTTTTTCAAACTCATTTACCTCTAAAAGTTCTTGCTTGTCATACTCATACTTCTTGTTTAAGTCATACTTGTAAACAACATCTAAAGGCTCAACTGTTAACACTACAAATAGATTTTGTCCATTTACAGTTTGGTGAATATCAATAATATCACCGTCTTTAATTTCTATACCGTTTCTGTCTTCCATAAAACAAATGAGTCAAAAATAGAGTTTAGGATGAGTTAGTCTATTGTTTCAAACTCATAATCTAGCGCATCCGTTACATCTATCTCAAATCTATAGACTGGGTTTTGTAAATCGTTAATGTCCATAACGGTTTTGTTTGAAAGAGAAATCAAATATTCACCTTGTTGAAGGTTGTCGAGGATTCCTTGTTCAGTTTCCTTGTCAACAGGAGTATTAAATTCGTTTCTGTTTAAAAAAGTCAAATGCACGTATCCGTTTATGTTCAATTCTACTGCCATGATGCTTATGAGTTTGGTTCGGGAGTTGGGATGAAAAAACCCCTACATTTCTGTAAGGATTTTTTCTGAGGGGAGAGTTTAGATTAAGAAACGTTACAAAGGCTCTTAATGTTATTCATCACAACTTCGCCTTGAAGGTGTTCATCATTGAAGTAATTATTTGGTCCACCTGTATAATCCTTCATATTCTTAATTGTGCGAAATAGGAATGTCATGGAGTTTCTGTTATTCCAAGATTCGTTTATTGTTATATAAACTCCTATTCCGTTACTGAACATTCCCATTAAATGAGCGTCTCCTGACACGGCAATTCCGCCTGCATTAAAAGATACTTTACACTCAGTGAATTGAAGTTCCGATTTTAGCTTGCGCAAGTAAGCCATTGATAAGGTTTTGAACTGCGCTTTAAGCTGTGCGTTGTAACTAAGGCTTTTGCCGTTGACACGCATAAAGTTGTGAAGTGCTGTTTGTTGTTTCATATTATCAATGAGTCAAGTTGTGAGATTAGGATGGATTAAGGGAGAGTTTATAACTCAAAATATTAGCCTTTGAGAGGTATACGTAGAAACGGGAAAATTGTATCATACGTACCATCCAGTCGCTGAATGTACACTCCGATGTGGTGCAACTCCACATCTTCTTCGTCTGTAAAGTAGTTTAAATCAAAGGATATATTGCCAACTTTACCACCTTCCCAAAAGTCGCCATCAGATTCCATCTTAAATGAAAACTTATGTTCAACCCCATCTAGGTCAATGATTTGAATATGGCAGTCAAATTCGTTCCCTTCTGTTATTTTCTCCCAAGGTTTATCGTCCGTTTTATTGCCTTTTGTTTGGTTGTAAACAGTTTGGTTGTAAACAGGTTGTTGATAAGTCAGCTTTTTATTGCTCTCAATTAATTGGTTGAGACGATTTGATTCATTTTCTTCGTTCTTGTTCATAATGACTAGGTTTATGCAATCAATGAGTCTAAAGGGAGAGTTGGGATGAGAAGGAATCAATTGCTTGTTGATTCAATTGCTCCATTCCTTCTGCAATGTTCACAACAAAGTAACATTGATTCAGATTTGCCATGATTTTAGCAACATTTTCGGAAACTCCCCTTGACCTCAAATAATAAATTTTGTCTTTGTTTTGAGAAGTAAATAATGAGCGTGTGCTAACAATTCCTTTGAGCGATTTATCTTGTACACTCTCAATTAGTTCTTGAACATCCACCACCTCGTATTCTGACGGGGTAACATAAGCTTTTTGAGTCTTTGTACGCCAATACCACAATTCATAAGGTTGTAGTCCAATTTTGCGCCTTACTTCGCTCTTTAGGATAGCATCGGATTTTGCCTCACATCCAGGATTATCTACAGTATCTAATTTTGATAGGAATTCATTAAATTCCCTAAGGAGTTCAACTGTGTTGTCGATAAAACGAATTTTACGACTAGCTTTTTTTGCGAAGTGAACTTGGTAGCCATTTTTGTTGCGAACTTTAATCCACACGCCAGACTGAGCTTGCTTTTCTAACGGTGGAAAATATACATCGTAATCAAACAGAGAAAGGTTGTTTAACCAATAGTCCTCTTCTTGTTCAGAAAACTCAAAACCATTAAACCGTTCCTCAAATAAATCTTGAGGGGTAATGGTTTTATTTGCAATTGCATCAATAAGTTGCTCAATTGTCTTTAAAAACAACCCAGTTTTTTGGTGGTAAAGTGTGAAAAAATCTTTGAAACATTCTGAATGAACAAATGAATTCAGACTCTTCAGTGTTTCTATAGCTTGAGTACGTGCTTCTGTTTCCATATCATCAATGAGTCAAGAGGGAGAGTTGGGATGAGTTAAAAAAAACTCTCACGATATTGTGAGAGTTTTTGTGTTCTGGCTTCTTTTTTATATTTAACTACCCACTACTTTAAATGAAACATCGAGGCTGTTGTCCACGCATATCACAACATCGGGCGAGGTTTCACAGCAAGTTAAAGTGACCAGAGGATGAACACCCACTACTTTAAATGAAACATCGAGGCTGTTGTCCACGCATATCACAACATCGGGCGAGGTATCTAAAGAGGTTGCATTTGCCCCGAAGGAGCAAAGTAAAATTGCCATGAGGCAAATAATTCCAAAAAAGTTTTTCATATTAATTTGATTGATTTGATTGGTGGCAATATTGCCATTGTTTAACAGTATACGAACTATATTTAGCTGTGTTTAACAGTATACGAACTATAATGAGTTTTGTTTCAAAGGTGGGATGAATTAAGTGCAATTTTTATTGTAGTACATTCTCGTTCTTCATCGTGCTCTTCTACGTCAGGGTATTCTTCCGAACGTGAGCCAATATGAATTGCTAAGGTTTCTTCTGGGGTCAAAGAGTTCTTGAAGTCGCTTAATGCGTCTGCAAATGAAACTGGTTGGTCGTATTTAAAAGGCATTCCCGTTATCGAGCAGTACCCACCCGATTTGTTTTTCGTTTGGATAGATTCTACTTCAATATCTCCAAGATAATCTTCAGCCGTATCTTCTTCGTAATCAAGATAGAAGTGCTTTAGAAATTTGATTAATATACTTTTCCACTGTTCCATATAATCAATGAGTCAAGAGGGAGAGTTGGGATGAGTTAAAAAAACGCATTCATTTCGTTCCTCAACGCATTCGGGTCTTTCAACAAAGCTGCTTGTAAGAGTTTTTAAAACAACCACGTTTCTGATAGTTCAACTGTGTAATCTGTTTCACCTCCAGCAGTGTCTAGTTTTACGACACAATCTATTGGAGAAGCGGATATGCAATCTTCTAAACTGCTTATTTGTTCATCCACAAATGAAAAAGAAATTAACGTTGCGTCAAAGTGAGATTCAATTGCTTCTTTGAATCTATTACCAATGTCTTCTGTGGTTATAGTGCCCACATTTTGGTATTCTGTGGTTTCTGCTTCTAATATTGTGATGTATTTCATTTGAATGTGTTTTAATAAATGGTTTTCTAAGATTAAACACTGTGCTATGTTTTTGCGGTGCATAGCCAAACCGTTGCCAAACCGTTGCCATATCATCAATGAGTCAAGAGGGAGAGTTGGGATGAGTTACATTAATTCAACTCCTTGTATAATAGGTTCCTTAAGGTATAAAGTATTTACACCACAAGAGGTACAGGGAATCCCTATAATGTGTTCTTTTTTTTCTTCAAAATCGCTTATCATTTCTTCCGTTACCTCTTCTTCGTAAGTAACTTGCTCATCATCGCAATTTTGACAACAATAGTGTATAACCACCTGTTTAGCTTTGTGTTCTTTTAATGTAGACAAAAAGCTAATGTCATCTGTTTCTATAAACATTTCTTTATCTTTTTTCTTATTAAACTTATTCCTTTTTCCACATCATCAATGAGTCAAGAGGGAGAGTTGGGATGAGTTAAACAATTAATACGTGTCTTTTACCCACTCTTTACGTACTAATGCTGACAATGTATAAAATATATAGGGGCTGTGTCTTTTGTTTACAACTCTTATGAGTCGGTTATTCTTGTTGGGATGAGTCTTTGATTCTTTTTTTATACTCCTCCAAATTTCTTTGAATATCTTTCACTCCGTAAGGCTTCACGTCATGCTGCTCGATTGAGCGAACAGAGAATATATTGCTTTGGAAGTTTTCAATTACTTGCTTTGTCTTCTCAAACATCTCTTCGGTCAAGTACCCTGAAATGCTCATCGGGTGACAATAGAGGTAGTTCTCGCCTCCCCATGCTATTGGGCAAGCTCCTCCAGTAGATTTCGGATTGCTTTTTTGAACAACTTCCAAACCTGTTAAGTCAAGAATTTCTTCAAATTCAGCAAAAAGTTTACCTTTCGTTGCGTTTTCCATTCCTATGCCCCATGCGTATGGAGAATTTAAATGAAAAAAGTAATGCTTCAAGTGATTATAATTTTGTACTCCTTCCATGCTTTCTCTTTTTGTTTACACCTCTTATGAGTCGGTTACTCTTGTTGGGATGAATTAAGCAATTAATACGTGTCTTTTACCCACTCTTTACGTACTAATGCTGACAATGTATAAAATATATAGGGGCTGTGTCTTTCGGTTACCACATTTACTAGCCTTTCATTTACAGTTTTTTTATGTATCCTGTATCTAGCACCCCTACATTTCATAACATTATTACACAACTTGGAGTGCAAAAAAAGAGTGTTCCTTCGTGCTTTTCACTGATTCTAAAGATAGTTGTTCTAGTTGAACTTCCCTGTAAAAGCCTTGGAAAAACTGTTCCACAACTTTTTGAATGTGCATACTTCTGGTGTTACACTTTCTGTAGAAAGGCGTTTGCTTGTTGTAAGTAATCAAAGCCACTTTTACAATTTTATGTAGGTTTTCACCCAGTCTGACGCTTGCTAATTCTCGTGTAGTTTCCATAGTGCTTGTGTTATTCTCTTCTAATGAGTTAAAAGAGAGAGCTGGGATGAGTTGTCGAACTCATATACTGAATCGTCTTCATACCCTTCAAAAGAGTGATTGAAGTCATTAAAGTCTTCAGGAGAAGCCAATCGCCAATCCTTTGGCAACATAACACTACCTGCCCAGTAAGAGTAACTAGACCCCTTTAAAATGCTTGTGTGTAACACGCAAAGAAACCGAGGGAGTTCAGGTAAAATATAGCCTAAAGTGTGTCCTTTTGCTACTACCAATTTTATTCTGTCTGTTGCCATAATTCCAATGAGTTAGGGAGAGTTTGTAGGATGAAAAAAAGCCCGTTCAATATTGAACGGGCTTTTCTTTAGTCTCATACCAATCTAAGCTTTTTAATTGTAGGCATCACACTTTTTTCGGGGTGCTTTGCTCCCAGGAAACAAGCCTTTATTGGTTCGCGTATTTCGGTTTCGCTTTGCCTTTCGCTTTGCCTTTCCTTTTGTGCGCTTTCCCTTTTTTGTAAAGTTCGTTTCTAAAAGTAGGACGTTGGTGCTTTCTTTCCCAGAATCCACGTAAACTGGCGCGTTAACGGGTGTAAACACATTCGGACTAGTAACCGAAGCCATTACTGGCATTGGGCAAGTCACAGGGGCGTTTGCTATAAAGCCATTAGAGGCTTCGCAATCGACAACGCAAATTGCATCGTATTGTTTCAGGTCTAATTCGCTTGCGCTTGAAACCGAAGCCAGCAAAAGGGCGAAGGTGCAAAAGATAATTGAAATGTAATTTTTCATGTAAAGGGGTTTTAAGGGTTTTGGCTTATGCCGTTTGTTACTGTCTTGGATTGGTATGAGTTGCGTATTCTTGTTAGGATGAAAAAGCCCTAAAGTTTATTGCCATTCTTTCTTTTGGCGTTTACGGTCGTAGGCTTTCTTTGACTTTCTTGCTCCTCCTTTTACACTAGAGTTGTTCATCATTGAATGATGCGCTCCTCGTCCTGCATTTAGTTCGATTGCTTCTAAGTCTTCTTCGGTCAAGTGAAGTTCTTTTAAGTTGTTAGCCATGTTTTGTTTTTTTGCTTGTGGACTTGTATGAGTCGGCTATTGGTGTTGGGATGAATTATATTTCTATCCCAAAAGGAATTTCGATATCGTTAACATTGCATAGCTCAACGATTTCTAAATATCTTTCGCTTTGCTTCTCGCTTAATTTGCCAAGCAATTCAATTTCCCTCAGTATATACAACTCGTTTAACAGTTCTTTCATAACCTTTATGAGTTAGGGAGAGTTTGTAGGATGAAAAAAAGCCCCACATTTCTGAGAGGCTTTTTCGTAGGGTATTTTAGAACATCTTTTTCAGGAACTTGCCAAATGATATTTTGAACTCTTTTTTGTCAGCGGGAAAATCTTCTCCACCTGACTTCATTCGACCTTTTACCGCCGTAACAACCTCAGAGTAGTTTTCGATTTTGCCGTTGAATTTCAACTGGCGTACCATTTCGATAAACTCAGTTTGAACACGTGCCAATGGAGGAATATATTGACGAACGTCTAAAAGCGATTCAAGCATTTCACGAGACTCATTTTTGTTTTCGATTGTGAAGCCCCCGTCGTAGAACGAACTTGCAGCCTTAAAGCTTTGAAGCCTTGTGTACAAACAAAGTACGGTCGTAGCGATTAAGCTGTTTTGTTCCATTGTTTCAGCGAATACAAGGTAGTCACGAAATTTTGGGTCATTCAAGGAACAATAGGCTTTGACGTATTCCATTGGACACCATGTTTTAGAAACACTATTCAAATGTGCCATGTACTTGACAACATTTTCTTTAGAATCATCGTCTTCGTTTTCAAACTCAACTATAATATAGTTGTAAGGAAGTCGAAGTTGTTTTACCGCAAAAAGTCGGTGCTGTCCATCTACAATATAGTATTCAAGACTGCCGTCGTCGCTAAATGCGCGTGTTGCTATGACGGTCAAGAAGTTTTGCCAGCCCCACAATGCAATCGAAACAGCTATTGCTTGCGCTCTTTTCAGGTCAACGTCGCGATTTGTTCCTGATAAAAATTTAAACTTGTCCCAATCTTTAGACTCTTTTACCATGTCAATAATAACAACGGGCTTTGTTGGGATTAATTTTGAAGATTTTGTCATGTTGCTTTTGTTTGCTGTTCTTCTCTTATGAGTTAACTTGTCTTTCGAGGATGGAAAAACAAACAACCAACAAAGCTCTTCATGAAACGGTTTTCCATAAGGAATGAGTCGAACCCCCGAACTAGGATGAGAAAACAATGACTGAAGTTAGAAAGCCCCGAACCAGATTTCTCCAGTACAAGGGCTTTCTTTAGCGAAGCAACACTAATGTCTTTATGCGAGTTCTTCCTCGTCTTCTTCTGTGAATCTGCGCCCGCGCCATGCGAGCGTATAAATGTCAACGTCTTCTGCGGTCTCTTCCCTATAGGCATTAACTGCATCCAAAGGGCTTTCTGGGTCAATCTCCACAACTGTTTGAATCAATATTGTGTTTTGGTCTTTATCGCAACAATCCAAAGTAAGAATGGCGTCTTTGTTTCCGAAATTGTGCTTTGCCCATTCAAGATTCATTGAGGTATGCAAGTAATAGGATAGGGTTGCTTTCATGATGTTACAGATTTGATGTCATTGAATCGGCTTGCTTTGCTGCTCTGCCTTCCATACTCTTTATGAGTTGGCTTTCAAAGCTGGGATGAGTTCTTTTGGGATATAAATTCCAGATATCATAAACGGCTTGTGGTCAATAGTGATTTTTTCGATAGGAATGTCAATAGTTACCTTCGCGTTGAACCCTTCTTCATCGCCTATTTTTTTAACAGTTTTGTCCATCAAATCTTGGAAATAGCTTGTATCGGATGTTTCACGAAAATGAACGCTTGTATCACCTTCTGTTCTCATGAAACTGCGTATGTCGCTTGAACATTGCTGTTTTCCTCGGAACTCAAAAGAGACTGCTTGAATTGTATTCGCCTCTTTTCCTTCTTTGCATATGTAAAAATCGAACTTCATATCTGTTGTTTATGCTTCTTATGAGTTATTGATAGCTTTTAGGATGAGAAAGACTAGCCTAGCTTCTCGTTAATAAGAGAGAAGCCAGGCCAGTGTTTCCTTTTAATAGACAACATCATCTAAAAGGCAAAGCTGAAGCCATACGTCTGCTGTGAAAGCGTCTCCTTGGTCTGCTGCTGCGTCAGCATAATGGTCTGTGAAGTCTTCATACATCTTCTCTGTACCCGCCACGACCTTTTCCAAGTTCAATACCCAAGTCGTCTCTTCGTCTTCTGCATCGTAGAAGGTTACACTTTCTCCCGCTAGAACTGCATCCCAAAGATACTCTGATGGACAGTTGCGAATTTCAGATTTGTACTTTGAGCGAGCATCTGCTAAGGCTTCGTTTGATAGCCCACACCAATGGTTACTCCCGCCTTCATAGGCAGTGATAAACTGGTCTTCAAGTTGCTGATTGGTAAGTCGTTTTGATATTGTTTTTTTTCCCATGCTTCTTATGAGTCATTGATAGCTTTTAGGATGAATTATACGTTGCCATAAATTTCAGCCTCTTCTCTGAGGGAGAGAACCTTATTCTCAATTGATATAAACGGATTCCTTTCAACGATTTTCAGAAGATTCTCAACTACTTCCACATTCCCTAGGGAAGCGTGCGCTTGTGTTGTGACGTTTATCTTGATAATGGCTTCTACAAAGCCTTTGTTTACATCAATGGAATTGATTTTAAAGTTTCCACCAAAGCATTTATGAACTTTTGAGTTAATTATTGCCCTATCTACAATAGAGGTTTTTAACTGAATGACTGCGTTTATCTCTTGTGTCATTGGTCTAGTTTAAGCAAATAGTTGCGAGTGGGAAAAAGCGGCTTCCCTTCCACTTTTGATAGGTTTCGTTTGGTATTACTGCTTTGTGGTTCTTGTCAAACAAGTCCATAACAACATCGTCTTGGTACATACCTGAGCCTTGTAAATTCTTCGCCCAGTAACAGTGACCTTTCTTCACCCACGCTTCGACCTGACCTATATCTGGATTCCTCGTGTCGTCATTGCACTTTACTAGCGTTGTTGTTTTCAACTCTAGCGGGTGTCCTTTGTAACTGTGTTCTGATTTGTTCATGCCTTCTATGAGTTAGGGAGAGCCAGTGGGATGAGTTAAAGCATTTCAAAAATACATTCAGCAATCAATGGTAGATTTTTTCCTTCGTCAATCCATGTACACATTTCGTTGAATGAATATCCGAACCCTTCTACGTCTTTAAACATTTCTTTTTGAGTGTATTCGTTCAGGTCTATGGTCGCAGTGAATCGTTCAACTTCTTTTGTTTCTGGATTGACTTCTCGGTCTTCTTCGAACTCAAACACATTCACGCCTACCTGTTTGCACGTTTGATTACAGTCTGGGTCTGTGACGATGGTTTTGAATTCAATCTCATATTGTATTTGTTCTTGTTTCATAATCTTTATGAGTTAGGGAGAGCCAGTGGGATGAGTTAAATGCCAATTTTTATTCCTTTCATTTTTTCTAACCACACCACAAAGTTGCACGCATCGAATATTGGCAAACTAGATGCTATGCCCCTAATGGATTCTTTCGAATGCGTTGATACGCTTTCAATAAGTTGTTTTACTTCTGGAATTGTCATGCCTTTAATAGTTTTGCTCTTGTTTCAACTTTATGTAACCTTTGTTGTCTTTGTGGCAAATTACACAACAAGCTATTGAACGTTTATTTTTCTTCTCTTTTCTGTGACTTGGAAATACGTGCCCATTTGGGCAAACCAATCTGTACTTGCTTTGGTTAGATTTCACAACTAGTGCTTCGTAGTTGTCATGGCTCTTTGTTCTAGTGGGGTCAGCACCAACTTTAATTGCCCAAGCTTTCCATTTGTAACTATGGTCAGACTTTCCTCTTTGCTCAAAATCTAGCGCATGGGCGATTTCGTGGCGTATTGTGTCCTCTGCCGCTTCGTCGTTTATTGTTGGAAGCAAAAAACTATGCAACTCTATCACTTTTCTGCTTGGTCTGCAAGTGCCAAAAGAACGCTTCTTATTGCCCCAAACAAACACCCAACCTTTCTTTGTTAACCCCCATTCCTTTAACAGTGAGTTGGCTAAATTTTCTAAATTTACTTTTCGTGTTGCTTCCATACCCCCTATGAGTCAAAGGGAGAGTTTGGAATGAGTTAACTCCCAAGATTTTTGCATACTGAATCCCAACTAGCTACGAACTTGTCTCGATTCTGCTTGTTAACCACGTTCACGTTGTACCCACGCTCTTCCAATTCAGCTTTCAAATCTTTGTATTCTGACGAAGTCGCTGGTCGGCTAGATTCGATGCAGCCAACGTAGTTTGCTGAGGAATGTTGCCCAACGTGCTGGTAACTCGTTACGTTCCCGTTGCGGTCATTGCATTCGTGTGGCATCATTGCGTACACTGTGCCTTTAAATTCTCCTGATTTTTCTGCTCGGAAAATTACGTCTGTTGCTTCTCTATCTTGTTCCATGCTTCTTATGAGTTCAAAGGGAGAGTTGGGATGAAAAACTTTAAGAGTTCCATCCTAGATTTAGTAGTTTTTCCCATTCGGCTACGGTATAAAGTCCATATTTGTTCTCTGCTTCATCTTTTGTTATGCCTAATTTTTCTTCGGATATTTCCAAAAACCTATCATACAAGATTTTAGATGGTTTAGACGCTTGGTGTTTTTTATAAAAATCGAATGTATTATTTATCATTCTGTTATGCTTTTGTGCTTTTGTAAGTCCCATTGTGTTTTGATTTGTGCCTTATGAGTTCAGAGGGATAATTGGGATGAGAAAGCTTGCTTCATTTCCTCGTTTACAATATCCATTCCCAAGACCATGTTGAAGTCAAAGTAACATTGGTCAAGGTTGGCGAATATCTTTGCCACCTCCAAAGAGATTCCTCTTGATTGCAAATAGAATATCTTGTCTTGATTCTTTGCCGTGAATAGGGAGCGTACAGTCAACACGCCTTTGAGGTGCTTATCTTGTACGTAGTCAACCCACTCTTGGATGTCAATTATTTCGTACTCGTTTGGAGTCACGTATGCTTTTTGGGTCTTTGTTCTCCAATACCATAATTCGTATGGTTGAAGTCCAATAACTGCTCTAACTTGCTTGAACGTGGCATCCAGTTGCTTCTTGGATACTTTTGCTGAACCTTCGTCAGAAATGTCCATCTTGCTCAATTCCTTTGTATAGGCGATTGTGGCTGATGTTGCCAATTGGTTGAAGTTGAACTTTCTTGTGGCTTTTCTTGCCAAGTGTAATTGGAATCCAGTTTCAGTTTTGACTTTAATCCAACACGAATCTGCTTGAAGCTGTTTTTCTACTGGCGGATAATAACAGTCGTAATCAAACAAGTCTAGGTTGGATAACCAGTAGTCTTCTTGTTCCTCGGTGAATCCTTTTGAGTTGAAGCTTTCATCAAATAAATCTCTTGGTGTGATTGTCTTATCTGAGATTGCATCCAATACGTCTCCTACTGTCTTTGGAAATTCTCCTTTTGCTGCATAGTAAAGCATTCTGAAATCCTCAAATGTATCTGAGTTCACGAATGCCTTAAAATCTTCTACTGTTTGCTCTGCTATTGCTGCCATGTCTCTTATGAGTCGGTTGTATTCTTTGGGATGAGATTAGAATAAAAAAGGTTGTGAGAAATCTGTTTCCCAATTCTTTGTGGTTGTGTTCCAGACTGTTTTGAATCTAGCTTCTTTCTCCATTACTGATTGGTAAGAGGTGTCGAATTCATAGTCTCCGCATTCAATGTAGCCTTTAATGCTGAAGTTGAAGTCCTCAAAGTCCTTTATAGAGGCAAGACGCCATTCTTTTGGCAAATTGACACTACCACTCGAATTAGAGAAACGAGAGCCTTTAAGGATGCTCGCTTGAAGAATGCAAAGGTAGTTTGGTAACTGAGGGAGAATGTACCCAAGAGTGTTACCTTCTGCCACTACTAATTTGATTTTGTCTGCTGTCATAACCTTAATGAGTCGGCTGTTCTTGTTGGGATGAAAAACTCTGCTACAATTGGCAGAGGTTTTTGATTCGTCTTACTACTGTTTCATTCTCAATATCTGAGTTGTTCATGTAGTTGTTCATTCCACCTGAATAGTCTTTCATGTGTGTAATGGTACGATACAAGAACGTCATTGCTCCTCCGCTGAATGATGGTTCACTGAGCGTAATGTACAAGCCCGTGCCGTTGTCAAACATTCCCATTAAGTGGGCGTCTCCTGAGACTGCAATTCCGCCTTTATTGAAAGATACTTTCACTTCTGTAAAAGGAAGTTGTGCTGCCAATTCACGTAGTGCTGCCTTCGACAACTTCTCGAATTGCTTTTGTCCTGCATCATTGTAAGACAAGTTTGTTCCGTTGTCTATCATGAATGCTAATAGTGTATTGAGTTTTTTCATTGTTGCTTTGCTTTGTTATACCCTCAATGAGTTCAAAGGGAGAGTTGGGATGAAAAATAAACAGCGGAAGTGCCATCTTCCTCCACGTCGGGCTGTGGCGGTTTTAATTTGTAACTGATTATTTCATTCCGTTCCGAAAGAACCAACCGAATTTGCGGTTGAACCATTCTTCTATCCTCTTTAATGTTTTCATGATTTCAATGAGTGCGCTAGGGTGAATAGGATGAGATTTCTCAAATCCCATTCAGCTTCCTAGCTAGTTTTATTTCTTGTGGTGTCAGTCCCGCTCTTTGCAAGCTCGACAACCATCTGGTTTTCATTTGTGAGGGAGAGATTTCTCCATCGCAAGCGTAGTTCTCTGGAGCCTCTGATGGCTCCATAATCACATACACTTGATTCTCTGTTAGCTTGGGTCTAAATCCCATCGCTACCAATTCATCCATTTGCTCTTGTTGGTGTGCTTTGTCGTAAGCCTTCCAATCAATCTTGCCCGTGATAGGGTCTTTAAAGTCGTTCGTATCTGCCATGCCCCTTATGAGTCACAAGGGAGAGTTAGGATGAATTAACTACCAAGCATTTTACGTACTGCATCCCATGATGCAATGTATTTATCTGTGTTCTGCTTTTGAACCACGTTGAGGTTGTAACCCAAGTTTTCCATCTCTGCTTTCAAATCGGAATACTCCGCTTCTGTTGCTGGTCTTGAGTCAGCAATGCAGCCAACGTAATTTGCTGAACTATGTTGCCCTACGTGCTGGTAACTTGTAACGTGTCCGTTGCGGTCATCGACTTCGTGCGGCAGCATGGCAAATACTACATCTTTGAAATCTCCTGATTTGTCTGCTCTGAATACTACGTCTGTTACTGGGTTATCTTGTTCCATGCTTCTTATGAGTTCAAAGGGAGAGTTAGGATGAAATTTAATTACACAAAGTTCTATACTTTCCGTCTACAACTTCAACTGCTGTGTGCAGTGGATTCCCTCGCATGGACAAAAGCTCTTCATCTGGCAATGTAAATGTGATTGCGTGATACAAATGATTCGCTTCTTTTGCTTCAAACTCGAATCTCTTTTCATCGAATCCTCCCATTGCCCCAAATGGATGAAAGTTCATTTCAACTTTCTTGTCTAATCCATCACCAATCTGAACGGGCATTGTATCGTCTGACATATATACTCCATTGATTCCGAATACAAAGTCTCCATTGAGGAAAAAGCATAAGTTGACTGCGTGGTTGTCGCATTCTCCTTCTATTCGGTCAAACTCGAAGAGGTTTTGAAGAATCCCCATCTTGAGAAAGAATTCTTGAACCGCTTCGAATCCTTGCTCGAAGTCTAGTTGTAATGCGTTGAGAAATATACCGTCTTGTTTCATGCTCTTTATGAGTTCGTTTTGTTTACTGGGATGAATTAATCCATAACATTTTCTTCCATCCATTCCCAATCCACAATATCCACAAGCGACTGAACCGAATTCATTAGAAACGAATTACCAAATGGCAAGTTGATTACGATTGCATCTCCTGCGGGCTTAACCGATTCAATGATTATTTGTCTTTGGTTGATTGGTGCATCGTCAGTCAACGTCAAGAGGTTTCCCGCTTTTTGTACGTGTGCTAACTTGCTTCCGAATCTTACTGATGTGTCTGTTGCTGCTTCCATGCCCTTTATGAGTTGGTTATCTTCTTTGGGATGAAAAAACTTTAATCATTATTCAACCATTCATAATAAATCTCGTCATAACCCACACTTAATAGGTTTGCTAGTTTAGTGAAAACTCTTTCTCTTACAAGTGAATCACTCACACCCAAACAATCGTAAACGTTTGGTAGATTCTCTTTCAAATCTTCAAAGGTTACTGTTGGGTTGATTTCCGCACCCAATTCATCTGTTGGGAATTCTTCTTGATACCATTCTTTTATTTCCGCCATGCCTTCTATGAGTTCAAAGGGAGAGTTGGGATGAATTACAACGGTGGAATTTTGTCTTTTATTTGTTGTTCGGTTTCTCATCCCAACCCGCCAATTGCACTCATACCTTATGGAAAACCATGCCAACGAGGGAGAGGTAGCCAAAAAGGAACGAGCCATTTCTAGCCCGTTCCTTGCACTATTTTTTGTTAGGGAAGCTTACCCCTCGATGATGTAGCTTTCGCCACCTAATCGCGCTCCAATAATGTTCTCGATTTGAACGGTGCGAAACATAAACTCTAACTTTTGAAACTCTTCAAGGTTTGCTATGGCGTTTGCTTTCGTTCGTAATTCGTTAGCAAGTTCGGTGTTTCCTTCGTTTTCGGCTATTGCCGATTGCTTTAATGCGTGGTTGAACATGGAATTTTGTGCGGCTTTTTTGTCGTTTTGCGTCAATCCAGAATTGGTTATGTAGTCAGCGTTCCAAACATCTTTACGTTCAACGGGCTGACCGTTGCTAAACAATTGCGTTTGCGGCTTGCTGTGTGCCTCGGATACAAAGCAAAGGTATTGAATATCAGGATTTTTATCTTTGTGGACAATGCAACGATTTTTGTCGTTTGCGTCATACGAACGCCCCGTCATTTTATTTGGTGTCCAATCGAAATTTAACCCCTTCTCAGTTAAGATACGGTCGATTTTAGCTTGATAAATGCTATTAAGCGTTGCTACGGTATTTACCGTTTTTTGAAGTGCTTTCTTCTTGTTAATAGTTCGTGACTTGCTTTCGTCTACGTGATATGTTAAGCCCGAAAAAGTTGCGCCTTTTTGCGATTTCATCATTTCGATGAATTGTGCTTTAGTGATTTTTTTTGCTTCCATGCTTATTATGAGTTGACTTGTTTTGTTAGGACGAAAAAACTTTGGTTTAATTGAAGAAACTTATGGTTTCTTTATAATATACGTGAAAACGCCCGTTTGGTTTCATGCTTATTATGAGTTGACTTTCGTGACACTCTTATATCCTGAGTGGTATGAATCACCCCATAAAGACGTTCCCATAAATCCGCCATACGATATAAACGTTTTGCTTACAGTCCGCATCGCTCCATTGTGGATAACTGTGTCACCAAATCGAATGGTATCAATGTGAACTTGCTCCGTTCCGAATTTCTCAATCATTTGTTGCTCGTCTGTCGTCATACCATCTATGAGTCAGGGAGAGCTAGTAGGATGAATTATCTGACTGGATTATTTGCCCTCCAATCTTTGACGGCATATTTGATAGAACACATAAGGTATTTGTGACCCTCTATGTTGATAGTGCCGTTGGAATATTTGTAAGCAAATATCCCGTTTCTTATTTTCGTCTTGGAAAGTGGTGTAGAGAATAAATCAATCATACCATCTATGAGTCAGGGAGAGCTAGTAGGATGAATTACATCAATGGAAATTTGTCTTTTATTTGTTGTTCGGTTTCTCATCCCAACCCGCCAATTGCACTCATACCTTATGGAAAACCATGCCAACGAGGGAGAGGTAGCCAAAAAGGAACGAGCCATTTCTAGCCCGTTCCTTGCACTATTTTTTGTTAGGGAAGCTTACCCCTCGATGATGTAGCTTTCGCCACCTAATCGCGCTCCAATAATGTTCTCGATTTGAACGGTGCGAAACATAAACTCTAACTTTTGAAACTCTTCAAGGTTTGCTATGGCGTTTGCTTTCGTTCGTAATTCGTTAGCAAGTTCGGTGTTTCCTTCGTTTTCGGCTATTGCCGATTGCTTTAATGCGTGGTTGAACATGGAATTTTGTGCGGCTTTTTTGTCGTTTTGCGTCAATCCAGAATTGGTTATGTAGTCAGCGTTCCAAACATCTTTACGTTCAACGGGCTGACCGTTGCTAAACAATTGCGTTTGCGGCTTGCTGTGTGCCTCGGATACAAAGCAAAGGTATTGAATATCAGGATTTTTATCTTTGTGGACAATGCAACGATTTTTGTCGTTTGCGTCATACGAACGCCCCGTCATTTTATTTGGTGTCCAATCGAAATTTAACCCCTTCTCAGTTAAGATACGGTCGATTTTAGCTTGATAAATGCTATTAAGCGTTGCTACGGTATTTACCGTTTTTTGAAGTGCTTTCTTCTTGTTAATAGTTCGTGACTTGCTTTCGTCTACGTGATATGTTAAGCCCGAAAAAGTTGCGCCTTTTTGCGATTTCATCATTTCGATGAATTGTGCTTTAGTGATTTTTTTTGCTTCCATGCCTTCTATGAGTTGACTTGTTTTGTTAGGACGAAAAAACTTTGGTTTAATTGAAGAAACTTATGGTTTCTTTATAATATACGTGAAAACGCCCGTTTGGTTTCATGCTTATTATGAGTTAACTTTCGATAGTAGGATGAAAAAAAAGAAACAAATAAACAAGCCAAGTAAAGCGGTTTTCCACAAGGAATGAGTCGAATCCCCGAACCAGGATGAGAAACAAAGAATTTTCTTTTTTCATCCCAGACTTAATTCCGAACTCATTAAAAGCATGGACATGAACAAAGCAATAGAAGAGTATGTATCTAAAGGGTTTAAACTTACATACCAAGACAAACAAAGGTATGCTAGTCTATACAAAAATGTAGACGTAGAGAATGTAAAAGTAGAAGGCTCAGATAGAGTTATTAGCGGTGAAACTATGGAAATTACCCAAGAAAAGATAACACAACATAATTCTTATAAATGCGGCTGGCTATGGGCAAGCAGCGCAGAAATAGTTTCAAGAAAAGGAAATGTGTATTTAAGTGGAAAGTCAGAAATAGTAAAAACGTTTTCGTCCTAATCCACAAAACCAACTCATAGAGGTTATGGCATTTAACAGTGAACACTACAGAAAAGTATTTAGCGCACGCTCAGGAAATCGTGACGAATTATACTGCTTCGCCCTACGCAGAAAAATGGGCAAAAATGGAAGAGTAGAAGAGCATCCTTTGTATGGTCAGAAATTCAAAAAAAAGAACAGTAACAAAATTTATACGGTAAATTCAGTAAACATCCATTTTTGGGACGGTGGTTATTATTGGTTTGTTGTTTTTGAAGATGAAAAAGGAAGTTCAGCCCCACGACATTGGGAAAATATAAATTCAACATCTAAGTTAACGCTTGAATGTATAAAAGAAACACAGGAAGATTTTACACTTTTTACATCCTAAAGGATTGACTTGACTCATGAAAAGAGAACAAAGCAACGCAACATGGAATACAACTACAGAAGTAAGAACGTAGGCAAAGATTTAATCTTTGCCACAAGATTAAGGCTCGCAGAAAAAAAAGGATTACAACTTAAAAAAGTTGGTGTTAAAATGTATAGCTATCTTATGAATGCAGAGTTAGGCATTATCCTTTAATAGTATTTTTCATCCCAACCCACCAAGCCAACTCATAAAAAGTATGAATAAAGGACGATTTATTACCGCAAAGTTCACAAGCAAGTGTGCTGAATTAAACACTCAAGTCAAAAAAGGAACAGAAGTTTTTTATGACGCATCTGAACGAAAAGTATATAGTGCAAATTCAGCACGTTTCAAAAGCGAAAGTGAATCAAAGTCTTTGGGAAATTTTATTCAAGCCCAAGATGATGCTTTTTATGACAACTTTTGTCAAAACAATAACATTTAAAAAAAAGGGTCATTCCCTTTTTGCTTTGACTCTTTTTGCAAAACACATTTCCATAACGTATGAGTCGAATTTCCGAACCAAGATGAGAAATAAAGGTTTTTTCTTTTTTCATCCCATAAGTCTCTATTGACTCATAAGGTAAAACGAAGCAACATGACACAAACAAATCACGAAATTATCAGCGCAAGACTTCAAGCCTTGCGCCCAGAAGGTAAGTATCAAAAACAGTCGCTCGAAGCAATGAAAAAAATGTACTTCGTTGACGATGCAAACCAAATAGCTTCTACTGAAAAAAGTTTGCTTTTAGGGTACGATTTTCAGAGCGAAATGCTACGTGGGGAAAAGCGACTGAAACGAGTTGAGAACATTGAAAGCGCAGTAGTAAAATTAGAGCGTCACGCCTATGCACCCGAAATGAATTGCCTACACTTCAAAAACGGTAAAACGCTTCAAGCAGAAGGGTTTACTGAGCTTAAAACCGCAATAAAGTTTGCGGCTATTTCACTTTCAGAGGAACAAATTAATGATTATATCGGTGCTGAATAAAGCATTGATATTTTTCATCCTGAAACGAAAACTCAACTCATAAGAAGCATGGAAGCAACAAACGGAAATATCTTAGCAATTAAAATTAGCAACATCCTTAAAAACAATCTTCCTAAATCAGTTTGGAAGGAGGTTGCAGAGCGAACAAATATGTTCAAAGAGCCTTACATTAGAATAATGTTTGCCGCCAATGACCATGCAATAAATGGTGTAAGAGGGCAATTTCCTCAATGCGTGTCTTTATTGTTAAGTGTAAACAGTTTAGAACTGCAAACACAAGTGTACGGGGGAAATGGTGGTGGAGTTATCTACAGAAAACCAAACATGGAAGACCGAAAAGAAAAGTATTTGGCAATGAAAAACGTAAAAATACCATTTAGAAAACCATTAAAAACAGAAGAAGCGGTACTTAAGGCGATTCAACGCTTTTGCCAAAAATGGGTCGAAACACTCAAAGAACACAGAAACGTTTTGAAGTACACAGATATTGTTGACTATGACAAATTGTTGTCGTAGTTTTTCATCCCAACCCACCAAGCCAACTCATAATAGTCATGGAAGCAACAAACGGAAACATGATAGAGAAAATCAAAGGGAACATAATGGGAACAAAAAGCATTATTGCTAAATTCCCAAAAATGCGCAAGTCGCAGAGTTTTATTGTTTACCCCATTGCCAAAGATGGCAATGCCAAATTGATTAAAATTCAATCTGACACCCGAATGGGGCAAATTGATACCGAAACGGGAAAAGTGACTATTACAAAACCTTATCCTAATGGTGCATATTTTCACCACTTGCAAGGAGAAACACAGTCTTTCATTCTTTCAGGTGTAGACCTTCAAAGCTTGCGAATGGAAATATTCGCTTCTTCAAACTCAGAAGCTGGGAAAAAAGAAAATGGCGTAATTCAAACCGACAATTCAGGAGCAATAAATATCTTAGGGTAAATCCATCCTATTCCACCAATGGAACTCATAAAGGGTAACAAACACAAAGACATGAAAATCACCAACACCAACACAACTCCAAACTTAGTCGCATTTTTAATAACAATAGCAGGCGGTGTAGGCTTTATCTACCAATTAGGTAGGCTATGCAAGCCTGAAAATGAAGCTTTTGGATTAGATGTGTGCATATTCGTGTTTTTTCTATCAATGTTCTTTACGGGGGTCAAAGCGTTGCTTGCTTGTACAACTGGTAAATTTTCAAACTAGCAAAGAAATTTTTCATCCCAACCCACCAAGCCAACTCATAAAGGTTATGAAGAAAGGAAATGTAGTATATTTAGATGGTGTGGTCAAATGCACTATCGAACACACAAATGGAATACTTTACGTTGTGACAAACGGAGAGCAAACACTTAGCGTATTCGCTTCAAGAATAAAAACCGAAAAACACCTAATTTGTTTTGATTGATTTTTTCATCCCAATCTATTAAGTTAACTCATAATAAGCATGAAACAACTACTAATTATTTTCGTAGCAATCCTAATGGCTTGCTCGTTCGCCTCTTGCTCGTCACAACGAAGCAAAACAAAAGGCTTTAACTATCAGTCACACTCGAAAAGTAACGCTAAATCTTCGCGTTCAAACGCCAAAAAGTTCAAAGCAGCAGGCGGAGATTACACGAAGATGAAGTGTAAAAGACGTAAAAGTAAAAACCGTCGTAGATAATATTGTTTTTTCATCCCAGACCCGCAAACCAACTCATAAAATAAGAACAGCAAAACAATACGATATGGATTTTTCAGGTTTCTATGACGCACTAACAAAAGCAGTATACCGCTCTACAACAGTACCATTCTCAGCTTTCAATAAAACAGATGCAAAGCAAATTTTGCAAAAGAATTTTGAAAGCATCCTTGATATGCACGAACAAAAAGTAACCATCTTAAAAGCTTTGAAAAGACTGGAGGATTTGCCTACCCATTAATTCGCTCAAATCATAAAGCGGGAGAGCCACAATCGAAGTTAGCCACAATAGACTAATCAAGCCCCTATTTAGACCTTTAGAGAGACTATCTCCTAAATAAGACCCTAGGAGTCTATATAGGGGTTAAGGGCTTAAATAGGGGCTTAAATAGGCGTATCATTAATAAGGGGCTAAACAAGGGGTTGCCCAAAAACCCGCCCCGACCACTCTAAAATTTTTTACTATAATTTTTCAAAGTAAATCACACCCCCTAAAACAAATCATTCCCAGTAAGTGAGCCCTCAAAAACCTTTTAAATGTTTTTAAAACCTTTTAGATGTTTTTAGATGTTTTTAGATGTACATAAATTATATGCATTCGCGTATCGTTGGCATCAAAAATTTTTTTTAAGAATTTTTCAAAAATCAAATCAGCTACTTTAGAGTTATATTGTATCTTTGAGTTATAAATTTAAAAACACTATGGCTTCTTTAAACCCATTAACCCAGATAAACTTAAAAAACCTTCCAGGGAATCCTAAAAAAGCGATTCAAATCTCTTTGAATGCAGGATTTAAAGAGGTCGATGTGGACACAGACGAGGTCAAACACAGGAGTATCAGGCTGTTAACGGGGAAGCAGATTCTCCCTCAGCACTGGGACAAGAAGGGCAAGTGTCCATCCTTAGAGTATTGTAAAGAGTTTGGGAACGAATTAAGTGATTTCATAAAGGAGTTAGAAACACAAATGGTTAATGCTTATTGGCAAGTTAAGTCTGAGCACTACAAAACCACACCTGAACTAGTCGTGAGTAGATACAGGAGGCTTATAGGGGATGACAAAAGCGGAAAACCATTAAATGGGATGGTGTTGTTCATTCAAAAGCACATTGAGACGTCAGATTTGGCCGATACGACGAAAGCGGGTTATGTAGTAGTTTTTAATAGATTAAAAGAGTTTGAAAAAACCAGAGAGAAGAAATTATACTGGGAAAAATACACATATGATGTATTTTGCGATTTTTTTGACTGGCTCGCGAATAATTTCAATTTATCCAACAACACCTTATGGAGTCATGAAAAAGCGATGATTCGTTTTAGGAACGTAGCAGACTCTAAGGGGTTATTGGTTGATAAATCAAAGTGGAGTCGTTTAATTCGTTATCAGCAGGAGAAGAAGGAGTATTTGAGTTGGAAACAGCTAAAAGTGTTAATTGATTACCAGCCTAAGACGAAGAGATTAAAGAACGCGAAGAGCGCATTATTGATTATGGCTTTCACAGGTATTAGAATTGGCGACCTTGACAATTTTTTCAACAACATCAAGAAAGGCGATAATTATCGATACGCCAATTTCAAGACAAACAAATTACCGCACAACGAAGTTTACATTCCGATACTGGCTCCTATTGTGGAAATTATAGATTCACCAATAAGAGTAACAAGGAATGCTGCTTTGACTGGCAGTATAAAAGATTTAGGAAAAGAGTTGGGGTATGATAATATATCAGCTCACACTGGAAGGAGGAGTTTTATAACAAACTTAGTTCCTCTGGTACAGGAAAACATATTGAGAAAAATATGTGGTTTTTCGTGTTCTTCTTCTATTCACATTTATGACCAGCTACCTCTGGATAGAGTCGCAGATATGTTCCATAAACATATTCAAGCAGCGCCTTTAACAAAAACTGAAGGTATTAAATTAATTGAAAAAGAAAAATGGTACAAAAGGATTTTAAAAAAATTCATTCCTTGATTTAGAGGTAAATATAATTCTTTTCCAATATTTATGATAGCAACATGTTGTTGCACAGAAAAAACAAACACATGCTATCTTTCACACCTTCACAATTGGCTTTATTAGGATTTTATTTTTTAGATGAAACAGAGGACAATCTAGCTACTTACACCAAAATATCGAACGCTGTTTCGGATATTATTGCCATCGGCGACCCTTATGATGCCGAGTTGATTAATTCTTTTGTACAGTCAATCCTTAATAAGGACGACATTCTGGGTAAATTAGAGTCTGAAAAAGATTTAAGTTACTTTGTAGCAAAAGCAATATTTTGGGCTGAAAAGGCTGTTGCGCCAGTTCCGACCCCGACCCGATAATCAGTTTCATATTTTTAAAAAAAAGGAATCAGGATATCTTGGTTCCTTTTTTTGTTAGATTACCTGTGCCGCAGATGTTTTTCTCCTCCTGCATCAGCTTTAGTGTTTCATTCTCATATCGATATCATGTGAATATTATTCTGGCCTTCAAACCGTTTTGTCTGGTTTCTTGAATAGCTCGACACATTGAAGGTGATTTTTCAGCGTTTTTTACGAGTTTAAATTTCTCTTCATCTTTGGGATTATAGGGATTGTAAAGAGGGTTTATGCGTCCATGAAACTCGTTTTCTCCTATAGAGCAGGTGTGCCAGAAAGGAGACCAGCCTGTATCCGAAGACCATATTCCCGCTTCCAATCTAAATGACGACAAAATAGCACCAGCGTACCCCGCCGCAATGAATTTTAGTCCTTCTTTCATTTTAAAGGCACGTCTATAAGACCAGTTGGCACCGCTTGAGTTGTACTCTTGGTCCCAGTGCAGCTTGTATTCCACAATGATGAACTCCCACAGCTCTCCTTTTGGTTTCCTATATACCTCAGCTGGGTTTGTCAGATTCCAGAACCAAGGGCGGTTGCTGCGGCCTTCGCTTCCCCATTTCTTTTTTTCGATTCCTCTTCTTTTAAACAAAGAGAATCCTTGGGCCTCTAAATACTCTCTTACCTCAATAGGGTCTTGTGATATTTTAAATTTCATAATGGTCGAAAAAATCTTTTATCTGTTGGTATTAGCAGCCGATACGGCCCGAATCCGCCAGTCCATAACTCCCACCCTTCTCCTTGGGCATCTGGTCGCACCTGGCCAAACTCCACTCGGAGAACGCTTGGACCCACTGCGAATGTCGCTGTCAGCACCAAAAAAAACTATCGTTCAGCAAGCAAGGTAAATTGTATCCTGCTTTGCCCCATTCTAATTTACCGTAAGCAATATCACCGTCTCTATTGAGCACAAACTCTTTAATTGGCTTCGCATATATGACAATCTCTATTGGCACTTCTCCATTTTGGAGCCTTGTGAAGCAATCGTAACAAACAAACTCGCCTTTGTACCCATTGATGTCCAAAAAACAATTATCTGTGGATTCCCACTCATCCGTCTTGGGGTTGAACACAGAAAAATCGTTGACTACTTGAACTGGGTCTCGGTTGGTTTTTAGTCGCATTTTTTGATATTTAAGCGGCTGAACAAAAACAAACAATTAAAGGACTTTTTGTCTGGATAGAATTTTACATCAAACACATTTTTGTCGTGACTTCCTGGCTGAGTTATAGGCAGCAAAAACATCGTATCTCTGACTTCCCCAGATAGGCTTTGAAATGCTTTCATGAATGGTTCCTTTAGTCTCACACCAAAATCAATTTGAAAGCGTGGTCAGCTTTATTTTGGTTGAGTTTTTCTATACTAGCCACTCCTATCCATCGTTGATGCTCAGCTCTGCTCCCAGAACTGCTCTGGGTTCTAAAAAACCTTTTTTTTCCTTCTTCGAGAAGAGATATATCAAACAGGCTGACTCTTCCTGGGACCAAGTCGAACAAAGATTTGTAATCAATCTCCTGTATACACTTGAATCCACACGCAAGCATGTGCCCAGGCAGGTCTTTATGGGTTGTTTTTAATTGCATAACCAATATACGTGGGGAATCTAAATTGGTTTCATTTTCTTCTCTTGGGTATTTTTCCACTTGCAAACCATTGCAAAGAAAACACGTGGTTAAGATTCAGTCTTGGTCTTCCGCGCCAGTCTTTACCGACCACATTCCTATGCACTCGGTATCTGTGTTGTTTGTCATCCAATTTCAGTTGCTCAGGTGTTCCTTTTTTGTGGAAAACTGCCATACTTGAGCCACCTACCACCATCACTTCCAAACCGTTTCTAACCAGCGCCGTATACACGGTATTCTTATTGATTCCTTTCTTTGCTTTCATTGCCTATGATAGCAAGAAAGTTTCTAAAAATCAAGCTCTTGGTGTGAGTTTAAAACGATAATCCATACGGTCAATATGGTATCGGCCAAATAGGTTTTGAATCTCATAACTGGACCCACTCAGGCTCCAGGTTGGCGCGAAGAGCCAAGAGGGGATTGGTTTTATAACGCATTCCTCAAATATAATGAAAAACGGAGGTTTGGGAACCACAACTATAGAAAAGATTCAAAAAAAATTTGCGTGAACCGACTTTTTTTTGAATGTTAATATTGTTTTTAATTCTTCTGGGTTTTTTTTAACAGCATGCCTAGTGGGCGTAGTGGGCGGAGTGCACATCTTTGGTGAGACCGTAATCCACCATAACAATCTCTGTGTCTCCATCTCTTTGCACGATTCCCCAGCTAGATAACCTCTGCAAGTCTCTTGTGGGTACTGCAAAGTTTCCGATGTAATCGAATACTCCGTAGGTGAATTCGTTCTCCCACATATCTTCATAAATCGAGGGGTCCAAATCAGACTCGTTGTGGTATTCTCCTTTTCTACCATTTACTTTGAATCCATAATCATGCAAGGCTTTCTGGAAATCTGTCCAAAGGTAGCCTGTGATTGCTTTGAATTTTTTCTCGGTGAGTCTGGAAGCTAATTCCATTTCCACCCAAGTAAATTCACGACTGTGTTCTTTGATGTTCGCAGTGAGACCATATGTCTGTAAGGAGGAGTCTTCTGCCGCTGTGACTTCTGCTTCGTTTTGCGCCAGACCCTTTACGTTTCTAGCGAGTTTCAAAACCAGCTCGTCATCTATTTGATACACAATCCTTGAGGAACCGCTTGATATTCTCTTCAATCTGGCTTGGGAATAGTTTATCCTTGCGTTAAACGAACGCAGCATTTTGAACTCGTCCATATTGAACGATGCTGGGTAGTCTTCCTCGATGAATTGCTCCCAGAGGATATTGCGGATGTATTTACGAATGTGCACATATCTAAATAGGGTGGATTGTTTTAAATCACAGAATGATAAAAGGGGGCGTCCCAGGAGCGAACATTGCCCTAAGGGGCTGTGACAGGTGTTTCCGTGCCCAACATTAGCCAGAATGGGGTCAGTCTTTAGTCGCCTATTTTAGTTCTAAACTAAACAGCAGGGCCTCGCCTGCTAAATTTCCCTCACGGCCCATTTGTCGGGCTATAAACTCAATAGAGTCACTAATCGTGTGATAGGTTATGTCTAAGGTTTTTGATTCTAAAAACAAGTTTCCTGCGGAGTCCTCGAATGAGTCTATTTTATGTTCGAACTTGTCTTTCAGCGCCAAATGCACTTCGAACATTAACTTTTGCCTGAAAAAATCTTTTGGGTCGGGTGGGTTTGGGAGTTTCAAACGCATGGGCGCAGAGTTATTTTGCCATCACTAAATGGCCCCACAGTAAAGCCTTTCGGGTCCCAAGCAATGATTAAATCGCCGTTGTGTATGCTTAAAAAAAGCTTATCTAGCTGTACCCAGGAAAGCATAAAATTGGAATCGGTCACACCAGGAAGGTTGGCTAGGTCGACAAGGCGCATAGGTTTCTTTAGCTTCATTTGAATACGAGTTTCATGTGCTCCGAAGGCATTATTCCTGTGATGTACGATTGTATGATTTGTGTTTATTAGATTCATTGTAAAACATGGGTAGAGTTTCTGAAAAGGTTTCAGCATTTATTTAAAGCCCTTCCACACTAGAGTGATTAATGTGTTTTGCGCGGTACGTCTTTGCCGCGCATTCTTATTATTTTTGAGTATAAAATTTTGATTTGTAATATGGATAAAAAGTTTATCATTCTTTGCTTGAGAAATTATTTCATATCCCCACAACATTAGAGATGTGAAACCACTCCCCCAACGAGGTGTGCTTCTCAGACTGCAGAGACGCAAACGTTTTTGTATCCCCAGCGGGGTTATATCGACATTGGCTTTGAACCGCATAGTTTTATTAGAAAAATTGGGTCTTCATTTGGAAATTCTTTTGTATGTGGAACTGCTTTTGCGATATACCAAAGAGGAGCTCTAACGCTTTCTACACACATCACCCATCCAGAATCCGTCCCATTCCAACGAGAAGCATATTTGGACATTTCAGAATATCTATTGCTTTCTGCATAAATCCGAACAGGAACTTTTAGTCTCATTTACACGTTAATTGAACGAGAAAACTAGACTTACTTCTGGTTTCTCTGTTTTTTAAATGCACCACTTTCTTTTCACTTCTTGCATTTAACAATGAGACAGACGCGGATATCTTGTTTATGGTTAGAGGAAATTTCCAATACTCACTAACTCCATAACGGTCGTCTTTTTTTCCCAAAATTTCTTCCAAACTTTTCTCTACGTCAATAAACCCTTTCATTATATTTGCTATTAAACTTTTTATATCCTGGGTATTATACGTAGAGTAAGTAAAAAAGTTTCATCGTCTAATAAAATCTGGACATTCAATCCCTTTCGGGGGTTCTGTTTGTATTTATCCCAATGCTAGCTTCACTGTTTTAGCTTTAGTTGAATATGGTATTGGCTCTGGTCCATAAGCGCTAAGAAAATCCAGTTATTATCAGCTCTTATATCTAATCTAGCACCATCGTTGCTCAACAGCACCCCTGTTGTCTCGCAACTGCTCACTAAAAACATATAATCCCTTAGTTTATACGTCTCATGCCTGAAGTGATTAGCTTGTTTAGCTAGCTCCTCAAATGTATTTTCTGACTTCAGATTCATCTTAAAAAACTTAAAATATCTTTGATTTTACTAGGAGCTGATTCAGGAGCTTGTGCAGAAATTTGAAGTGGCATGATATCTATAGAGTTGTTTAACTTAGGCTCTGGGCCTCTAGGCGATAATAAGAAAGTTACAACATTATTGTGTTGATTTACGTGTCCCCATGTTGAGCTGAAGAAGTGGAATTGGTTGCATGCAACCAATTCCACTTCTGCATGTTTAGGGCCTTCTAAGGGTTTAACTAAAAAGAAGTGCGTTCCTGATTTGTGCCAAAAATACCTACTTCTTTCATCAAAAACCCGATACTCTTTTAGGGTTTCAAAATGCTCTATAATATCATCATAAAAGACTAGTTTGGATAGAGCTGAATGTTGTTTTGTAAAATTCATGTAAAATTATTTATGCCTCAAGATAGGCGTATTAGGAACGTTTAATAGATAGCCAACTAAAAAGAGGGATTGTTTCACGTTGAAGTCTGAATCCAGAATAACAGGGCAATACACAATTTTCATCTTCATGTACCTAGTATCTCTAGTTGCTTTTTTAAGTTCAATTCTAAAATTGCCAGAGTAATGATAGAAGATTGATACGGGGGCTTTTCTTTCAAGTTGAAAACTAGAGTGATGGCGCAGGTTTTTAATATAGTCTTCATAGAAAACTGATATGAAACATTTGCTAATGCTTTTGTTAAGTTTCACTATTTAGATGCTGAGGGGTTTTCAACTTCAGAGCGAAGGGCCATGTCTTTAATGTACGCGTCAAACTTCATTGCCCACCCAGATACTTCTTCCATGTCGACTTTTGCCGAAGCTAGGGTTTCTTTTTTATCTGAACTATAAAAACCTCCATCGATGGAATAATGATAAATCAAACTAGAGGGGGAACACGAGCTATCTGCAACTAGACATTTCTGGTATGAATTTGGCTCGAAGTTTTTATAATAAATGCAGTAGCAGAATATCTCTTCTTCTGCCTTTACAATTATTCGCTCAACTTTATTATGTTGATAAATATTATTGGTAGAGACCGAGTAAAAAATGTCTCCTGTTGGCATGTTTGTAAAACACGGCATAGGATACTCTAGGCTTGTTTGTGCTTGTAGTCCAATTGCAAAAAAACCTAGCAATAGCGTAGTAATAATATTTTTCATGTTTTATCGATTATATTCGTAAACAAAGATATGCTTTTTCTCTCATGCTAACATGGATGCTGGAAACACTGGGCTCGTGTTATACTTAATTTTTTTACCAAACTCCTCGACTTTTACGGAAAACCACACGTAGTGAATATCGCCTTTTAACACATTAGAGCCAACAATTGATTTTTTGTTTTCGTCTCCAGGAACGGCTAGCATAAAGACACCGTCATGAGTTTTAGTGCACATCCATTCGGGGCGATAAAGCTGATTAGATTCATTATTAAACCCAGCTCTAGACAGTCCATTTTTAAAGTCTTCCCACGTTAAAACTTTCTTTATTTTTTTTGTTAAAATTTTCATTTTGTCTCTACATGTGTTATACAAGCTCCTTCTGTTGTGTATTTTGTTGGAAACGCCGAATATACAAAAAAACTCTGTGATGGTTCAATAATCCAGATATTTTCATAAACATATTCGAAAGCAATAACACTATCGGGGGGGTTGTTTATGTCGATTCTTCTGTAGTCAATAATGGTTTTTATGCTGTGAGTTTTTTTGTTATGAAAGAATGTATTCCCTTGTTGTTTCCAAGAATAATCTATCTTAACTTTTTCTATTTGTTTAATGCAAATAGGCTCGCTAAAGTTAAAAATAGTCTCTTGAAGAAAGAAGGGCGCAATCCCAACAAAAGCCGTTATAAAAAACGTTGTAACACTTAACGGGTGGTCAGTTCCTGATTTTGCTACTTTAGCAGTAAAAATAAAAATAGAAACTGAAAAAATAAATAAAATTAGATGAAAGAGATAGTAATTCATTTTTTTAATTTTTAGTTTTTAACTCGATTTCCTCAACTATTTTTAAACCACGACTAATTTCCTCGGTCATGCATAAGGAAAAAATATAATCATCATCGTAATAAGCTTCAATAAATCCCCATATTGGGGTTCGCACTTTTTTATATATACTGACTCCGCCTTTAACAGCTGCTGAATCACTATAATAGCCTTGCATCGACTGGCATGTCTCGACCATCAAAGTTTATTGTGTATTGATTAAGTCCATATACGTATCCAGGATAAACCTTGTCAACCACCTTTAGGCTCCTAACGACTTCGTACTTAGGAGTTTTTTTCTCCATCTTAAAGATATAAAGTACTAAGATGCTGATAATCGCAGGGGCAATGAGTACAAGTATAAATTTATTTATGTATTTAATGCCCTCATTGCTATTAAACGTAAAACAGCTAGCGATAAATGCCCCAATCACTATTGCTGCTCCAAGGCCAATTAATTCAATTACTATCTCTTTCATCTAGGTCATCTTTGGTTCTGACGCTTTTGATTATCTCGTCTAAGGTCCCAGTAAATATTTCGTTTATTTTTTTCTTAGCAACAAACAAAGCTCCCTCTTCTCCATCGGTAGGATGAAGTAAATCTCGTTTCTGCTCTGCAATTTTTTGTTCTTTGCTGTATTTGTTGTGGAGTATTAGAGCAAGTATGCTAACGGCTATGATAATTGAAGAACCTAAAATCACTGGTTCGGAGGAAACCGCAATAAGCATTGCAAAAAATACAGATATGATAATCACCACCATCGCAACTAAAGATATTGACTTTACCATCTTTGTTTGCTCTGCATTAATTATCGCCCTAACATACTCTTCTAATCTATTTTTCATGCCAGTATTGATTTAAAAACCTCATAATTACTTCCATGTGAGTTGTGGTCATTAATTATTGGAAACACCACTTCATCAAATAGCGTTGCGTAGCTTTCATCCATCAAAACCTCTTTAAACATTCTAGCCATGTCTTCAGGGTTATTTTTAAATACTCCACACCCCCAAGCTCCAAGTATCATACACTTGACATCAAAGTTTTTTGCAGAAATAAGCATCGCTCTTATTTTCGCTTTTGTGATGGTTTCATATCCTGAAGGCTTTCCCTCGATGCAATCTACCCAACTCTCAGCTAAGGGGTCGTAGTATGATTTGCTATTTAAGTTGATAGCGGGAACCGACACAACATCAGATGTTACCCACGGGATATTTTTATAGTGAAAATCTTTCACGAAAGTTACATCGTTGGAATAAAGGAATTCTCCTGACTGAAGAGGATACATTGGCTTCAGCATGGTTTTAAAGAGGTTTGAACAGCGAAACAAAGCTTCCTCTTGAGCCTGGGCTCCATTTTCAACTCCACCTCCAGGCTTTCTGTAGGAGGCCATGTTTAAGGCGCAGGAGCGTTTGTTGTTTTCTGAGGCCTCAATAATTGCTGATACGGTGTCTGTATTCTCAACTCTAATCACTGAGTTTTTTAAAACATCAAGACCAACAACTCTAGTTTCAGCTAGACATGGAACACCGTTAAACTGATTCTTTGTGTCTTTGTAAACCGATATTAGTTCTGAATTATTTTTCACTTTACTTCAATTGTTTTCATTTCTCTTGAAATAAGAAGAATGTCTTCTGATTGTCGATACTCGAACTTATTGCCCCACCAATCTGCGCTGAAAAGCCCCCACACCTGAGGTTTGAATACTTGATAAACCATGCAAGAATCGTAATCGCTGTTTTTCTGCACCATTCTTTCGTCAAAAAAATCTATAAACACTTCTGCTGATTTCCAGTTCGAATCATGTTTAAAGAAATAAGCTTGTTGAGACTTGCTCCATTCCAGAGGGAGTTTTTCGACAAGTTCAAACTGTTGCGAATTATAATTCGCAACAGCACTCCAACGAGATGATAGTGCTACAAAAGTAAAAAGCGATGTTACAGCTAGTAACCAGCCAGCGATAATTATTATTTTTCTATTTGTAGAATTGAACCCAATTTTCATGCCGATAATCACACAAAAAGTAAGCACTAATAAGGGTATAAAGATATCTATCATTTTTATATTTTTAATTACGCTCTATGTTGATTGCGCATTCAATTAGTATACGTTTGATTGCTAAAAAGGTTTCAATAAATATCGTAAGACTCCCCTGGTTTTAAAGCTTTTAAAATCAATTCTTTTTCACTGCTTCTTCGAGCATTTAAGGTTAACTCAAGCAAGTCGTTTCCAGTTCCAGATTGAGCTGTTCTAGAGATGTATGTAATACGAAAGAGGTCATCATTTATCCCTACATAATCTCCTTGTTTTATTTTTCTGGATATTTCTTTATCGCAATTGCAGCACGCCACTATTGGCAAACTGTCTGGACGCATGGAGAACTTAGTGATTTGAGCTTTTCCTTTGGATTCAAAAAAGTTTTCCTGGGGAGTGCTGTCGAGTGCTTCTTGAATCTTGTCTTGGGTGTCGCGCTCTCGACACTTTATCTCATGTGTTAAATGCTGGTAAGGTTTGTCATTTAAAAGAGCATCATCAACCTGTTGTTCAGTTACTTCTTTCTGAGTGTTATTGTATTCGGTTTCAATATTTTTCTTTATTTGCATGGCTAAGTCTCCGCCTAATGAGCCTTTAATTGATTTCAAAGTCACAGCGACAGCATCTGCCGCAGCTATTTCTACTCTTAAAGCGTTTCCGTTCTTAAAGACTGACTCAATCTCTCTTCGCACGCGTCTTCTAATCATTCCAATACAGTTGTGAACATGAGACGCATCCATATTTATAAGCTTAATAAGCGCCCCATCTGCGGTCTTCCAGGTGTGGTCTCGACCCTCATCTGCTGTCTCTTTTTTGTTCATCTATTTTGGCGTTTTTACTTTATTCTTTTCTTTAAATTTAGAGTACGCATTCACTCCCATCTCAGTAGCTGCTTTTCCAACAGTGAAAGCTATGTCTGACTTTTCTTTGATGTCTTTAACTTTTTGGTAAGGTCGAGAGACCATCCAGAAACTAAACCATCCGTATGCCACAGCTATGAAGAAAGCTAGTTTGATAACTCCCCAAGCAAGAGGGAACACAATCAACCCTTCCATGCCTATGACTGCCATGACGCTGCTGTAGACTCCGTAACCGAACAACGCTGTCATGATTCCGAACACCCACATCCCTACTTTATAGGTTATACCGAGAACTCTGAATACTCCTCGAAGAAACCAGGAGATACCATTACCCACTGCTTTAAGAGTTTTTATTGAGAACAGAAATCTGAAGAAATCTTTTATTCCTCCCCAAATTGCTTTACCTGTTGACTTTTTGGGTTGTGAAGTGTTTGTCATGTCAATGATTTTCGTTATCTGTGGAGTCTTTTCTTGCAATAAATCCTCCTGCAGGGTTTATATCCAGCATTATTTTGTCGTTAACGGCTTGAAGAGAGTCAATCAAGAAAATGTTTTGTCGCTTTTTTAAGACTATGTAGCTGTCTGTGCCCCAAGACATTTTTGCTCCTATTGTTTCATAGTGGTAGATAAACAATGTGTCGTCTTTTGCTACAAACTCGGAGGTTAGTTGGGAAACCTTAGTGTATGCTTCGTTTTTAAATACGTACAATTTGTTGTTTTCAGAGCGAAACTCCACAGGAAAAGTTTCTATCCGCATGATTGGGCGTTTTTTTATTTCAACCTTTTTTGAAGCTGAGTGTATGCACTCAGCTACGCCGACTATTCCTATTAAAAAGGAAACAACTGGTATAAACTTCCACATTGATTTAAACGAGGAAGGAAAAGGATTATCTGAAAAATAAATAATAGCTCCCACTATTATTAGAATAGTGGATATAATCAAAACAGCAGGGCCGTATAGAATTTCTTCTGTTATTTTTTCGAGTATCATTTTATTTCTACTTTTATTGATTGGTTGATTCTTGCATCTGCTCCATGAACAAAGTGAGTTTTGGGCTCATTAGATAAAATTAATCCCCACTGACTTATGTAAGTTTTTTCATAGACACTGACATATGGAATGTCTTTGATTCTGTCTTTTGAGATGTAGTCTCCAACCTGCTCAGGGCAGGCGTCTCTAAGCCTGATGGGTTGACCTAAATGGTTGATGTAGTATTCCGAATCTGCTTGATTCCATGTAATTTTAAGTTCTCCGCTTAGTTTATATCTGGCGCTGGACTCTAGCATTGGGTGCACAAATATGCTCATCAGGCCCAGTAATAATATTGAGCCCAAAGATACAACCGCACAAATAATTGATTTCTTCTTAGATTTATCTTCAAAAAAAGAATAAATCAAGGAAGATAATAGAATCATAATAAGCAGGACAAATGGGATGTAATAATTCATTCTAGGTTTTTATAACAATATACGGTGATAAACGAAAAAAGTTTCTTCGCTTGAGTGTATGCTTTTATGAGAATTTAAAGTTGGCGAAATTGCCCACATCTGTCAGGATGCGTAAATTCATAGGTTTTCCGCAGATGTCGTAGAAGACTGCTGCCCCATAACTTTTTCCGTCTTTGTACTGGCGTTCCTCTAAGAGTCTGCCATTTGAAAAAGTTTGCACGGTTCCGTGAAATTTACCGTGGTCATTCATTGGGATTTTAGCCCTTATTTGGTCTCCAACAGAGTCCCACTCGTTTTCGGTGGTGCTATATTGGTTTGGCATAACATTGATAATCGGGAATGCGTTTTTTTTAAATATCATCGGAGGCGAATTAGATGCCAAAGCGGTATGAAAACTAAGGGCCAAACGACTACACCGCCCACGGCTATTGTGGATGATATAACTATTTTTAGAAGAATTTCTCCGTCTGGGGTTTCTGAGTGCACTCTAGCACTTTTTTTTATAATGTCCTGGACTGATAGGTACTTTTCAGGCTTGTTCTTGCTCATTCTGTCGAAGAACTTAAAAAAAACAAAACTAACAACCACTCCAACAATCAACCATAAAAGCAATGGCTTAATCAATTGGGTTCATCATCTTTGTTGTAAGCATTTTTCTCGCCAGTATACTTACCATCTTCGTCAGTAAACTTTTTAAAAATCTCACTAAATTCTCTAGAAATTCCTCTTGCTCCTTTTTCAGTGTATTTCTTGCTGTCTTTCAAGATATCTCCGATTTTGTCTCCAGCTTTAACTGCAACTCTACCCAGTCTTCGTGCGGCCACCCCACCCATCTGATTGTTACACCAGTCTGTGATATCGACTTTGGCATCATCGGATGTGTTTTCAAATATGGATTTAATAATTCCAATTCTAGTCTCTTCGGGCATATCAGAAGTCATTTTAGAAATGATTTCTATTTTTGCTTTTTTCTCTTGTGAATCCATTTAGGCTCTTTTTTGAGAATATACGTAGAATTTAGCTTTTTGTTTCGCTTAAAGTAAATTTCTTTTCAAAGTCTTTTTTGTCTCTCGTGTATAATTCTCCATCCTTCAAAGACTTATAGTTAACACACTTTTGCCACGCGCCGCATTCTGGGTTTTTCATTTTGCCTTCAGATATTACCTCATAGGAGTTGCCTTTGTAGTGTCTAATTTCAGGCTTCACTTCAGGACTTAACATCTCCATTACCGCATCTATTGCATCGTAAAGATTTGTCTGCTCATTAACCGCTGTTGTAATTCTAGAGGCTGTGTCACGTATTGATTCCATTAATATATAAGTTGGTACGCTGCAAAAATAGTTATTATAAGTTTTAATCAAAACTATAATTGCTTATCTTTGTTGATGGAGTGAAGATATAGATATTTGGAGCTATTTGCGAAACGTGCAAGCAAGAGACACGGAGAGGATAGATTTACTTTTAAAAAATAAAAAAATGCAAAATATTATATTATTAGGGATGCCAGGCTCAGGAAAAGGAACAATGGGTAAGATGCTTGTTGAAGAGTTTGGGTTTATACATTTATCTACTGGAGACCTAATTAGAGCTGAGCAGGAAAAGAAAAGCAAAATAGGTCTACTGGCTGACAGACTAATCGACCAGGGAAATTTTCTTCCAGACCAAGTTGTTATTCAAATGTTCCAGAAGTTTATTTATGACAACCCAACAAGTATAGGGTATGTTTTTGATGGGTACCCAAGAACAAAAGACCAGGCCAAGAATCTTCACGCGTTTCTACTGAAATCTAAAATGCCTTTGACTGCTGCTGTGTACTTAGAATTAGAGAAAATGGAGGCGGTAGAGCGAATTTTAAAGCGAGCAAAGATAGAAGGCCGAAAAGACGATAAGAAGCCTGTTATTGAAAATCGAGTTGAATTATATAAAAAAATGACTTTGCCTTTAGTGAAGTTTTTTGACGACATGAAAAAGCTCGTTCGAGTTGATTCAAGCGGGACGGCTGCTGAACATTACATAAAGCTTAAAACTGCGTTGGGAATATGAAAAGAACATGCTCAATGATAATGGCTTGCGGCTATAATGGCGAGCTTGGGTTTTTAAACGATTTACTTTGGGAGCTTCCAAGAGATATGAAGCACTTTGTTAAGACCACAAGAGGGGCAAATGTGTTCATGGGCAGAAAGACATACGAAAGTCTGCCAAAAGAGCTTGCAGCGCTTCCTGGTAGGTCTAATTTTGTTATCTCATCTAATCCTGGCAAAGTAAAACAGGAGTATGATTCAAGAGCATTAGAAAATATTGCTCAGCTAAAAAGCGAGCAGAGTCAAAAAGTTAAGCATTTATTTAATGCAGAGCGTTCTTTAGAAAGAGCGATTACAAAAGCTGTCTCAGAAGCAGATAACCCTGATTATTTCGACAAGAAAAACATTATCATTGGAGGAGGAAGTGTTTATGAGTACGCTCTAAGCAAGAGTCTTGTAAAAACTATACACAGGACTGTCGTCCATGATAGCTTTCATAAGGCAGATGTAAGGCTGTTAAACATGAACTTGGAAGACTATGGGTTTGTAATAGCTAAAAGCCAGCACTTCGCACCAGACGACGAAAATAAAATTGGAATGAGCATTGAGGAATGGATTCACAGCTCTCTATAATAATGTAATATCAATACATTGAGTGTGAACGTTGGAGACATAAGAAGCACTGACTTATTCAGTGATTTAGACATCCCGTTGATAAGTGAGCAAAATCTGCTTAGGAAGCATAAAAAAGGTTTTACGCTAATTTTTCAAGCTCTTCGTATACGGTTTTTATTTCAGACATTGCATGTGGAAGTCGAGACTCAACGCTTGCAAGTTGAGCCTTATCGACTTCATCCAAAGTCTCTTCTTTCGCTTTATACTCAAAAAATGCCTTGATTATAGAAAAAGGCATTCTAAGTCGCTCTATAGGATTGAATCCAGCTTGGTTTTCATAATATTTAAGAAGCTCTCTAATGAATCCAGGGCTCCATTTTGAGTCTTCTTCTGAGAACTGGTAGGCACTATCATAGACCTTCTTCAGCTTGCTTACTATTGATTCCAATTGCTCATCGTTGCTTGATTTTTGGATGGCTGATGCTGTTTCTATTTTCTCCTCTTTTGTGAGGTGATATTCTGTATATATATCAAGAGTTGCTGCCATTTGCTTGTTTGATAATAACAGTGCTTGAATTATTTCTTTTGGATTTTCCATTTATCTTAATAATAACAGGATTAAAAGTACTCCTCCTCCAATTATGGCGGACCACTTCATAAATTTTTGCCTTCTAATTTCTTTTTTTTGCAAAGTTATCATAGAGTCTTTGGTGTCCATTAATCCTTGATTATTGTTGGCCCGTTCCAGCTCTGCTTCATAGCTTAGCATTGCAGCTTCATAATTTTGAATCAACCTGAGGTTGGTAGCTTCTAACTCGCTTACTGTTCTGACGTTTAAAGAATCAGTTTCTTCAAGCTCTCTAATAGTGATTAGCGCTGTTGAGTCTATAGCAGCGGAGCTTGATATCCCTATTAATTGATTATACGTTAGCACATATGCTGTCTTGTTAAACAGGACGACTTTATAGGGAAACGACTCAGAAGGGTCAATGTGAATTGTTACTGGTATTTTACCATTCACAAGTGTGTCTAAGGTGTATTGTGACTTAGCCGTGAAGCTTAGTAGCACAACAACTATCATAATTATCTGTTTCATTCTTTTATTCCTCTTGACTTAAGAAAATTTCTCACCCAATCCAGGAGCTCATCTTCTCCCATGTCTTCGAATTGTTCGTCTATGGCTCTCATTTCCTCTTTGAGTTCTTCTACTTTTTTACGACGCTCGTATGTCTGTTTTTTAAGTTTACCAATCTCCTCTATATTTGCAATGATTTCAGCATTATTGTTTTCGATGATACCCATATAGTTTGCAATTTTTGACTCAAGCTCTTTGTTGGCATCTTCCACTTCTCTCATTTCTGTTTTGTGCTGTTTCTTTAGAAGACTCAGCTCCAAAGCATTCGAACCTGGTTTGCTTGTGTTGAAAAGCAAAAACGCTCCAACCATAACCACCAGGAGTAGAATCAAGATTGTCTTGAGGTCTATTCCCTTTAGGAATGCTTTTAAAAAATCAAATGCTGTCATCGTGTTAAAATAAAAAGGTTATTAATCCAGTCTCCACCAGTTGTACTGTTGAGCTGTTTTTCTTGTATGACAATTTGCACAAACTGGTTCACATTTCTTTATTTCTTCCATTACTTTTTTCCATTTATAGCTCTTTATCATATAGGAGATATCATGTTTTTTAATTTTAAGTAGGGACTAAAATTAAAACCAAGAATTTGCCGTCCTGCCGCTATTCTCTCGCGCACCTAACCGTGTTTTTGTAAATAACTTTTAATTATTCCCAGTCGATAAGACGTCTGGATTCCATCAAAAGTTGGTTTACGTGTTCCGCATCAATACTATCTGGCAAGTCGCAGTCAGCAAAGGCTTGTCGCATCTTGTCGATTCCCGCTTCGGCTTGGGTTAGAATTTCTTCCAAATCCACTTCCCCTTTTCGGATAGAAATAAGGTATTCAGCGTTTGGCCGTTTGATATTGATTGTCTTTTGTTCTGCAATCTCTACAGCTTCATCAATAAGCCTCATGCAGTGAAGCATGTTTTTCCCATCAATCTTTTGACCATGATTTTTAAGGTCAACGTATCTTTGGGTGTTGCGTTCTTTCAACCAAACTTCATACGATTTGTAATCAGTTGAGTGTTGCATGAACCCATCCTTGTTGTAGTGAACCATTGTAGCTGGGATTTCTCCCTTGGGCACACTGCTTAATTTCAAAGCATAGTTCTTCCCTTCTATTCCTCGATAAACCAAATCTGGGTTCTCGGAATAGTACATATTGTATCCGTCTCTGAAGTGAGGAAGATTAACCAGGCCGCACTTGTCTGGGTCCATTCCCATAGAACTTAGGTATTCCAACAGTGGAATTGATTTACCGCCATCATATGCATAGCAGAAGTCAATCAAAGACTTCTTTGAGACTCTATCTCGTTCCCAGTTCATCTTTTTCTCTAAGCCACGCGCTTTTTTGATTTGTTGGATTGCATATCCAGCAAAGCTATGACGACATGCTTTTGTTAGAAAAGCATCTCGATTATCAATAAGATGTTGGAATGCAGGGTGTACGTGTTTCACACAGTCCTCAGGCATCCACAGCAATTCAATCACTGTAGGATTTGCCGATTGGGCTAGTTGTACGAATCTTTTAAGCTCAAAGTACTCTTCGTCTTTGCTCACTCGCTTTTGCTCTCGATACCCAAAACTCATTAAGTCTTCTGGGTGCTGAGCATAAACTCCCTTCATATCAACATCGGAGCCCTCAACAGCTGTGCCGTAGGCTTGACTACCAATAATTGTTTCGAATAAGAGTTGCTCTCTTGAGTTCATTTTGCTGTGCTTTATATACACTCACAGCAAATATAATCATAATTCTTATTAAATCAAACTCTGCTTTGGAGGTAAATTATTTAGCGCTCCCTCTTGTATCAATCGCTGATTTTGGAGGCAGGCCTAGCGGTCCTTTTTTAGATTGCAATGGGCATTCACAGAACGCTACTCCCTTTTTGTATTCCAACAGTGTAATTGAGGTTACCGATAAATTGTGTTCCATAACTTCTTTGGCAAAACTGTTTTTAGATTTGACATTCATCTTGTGTTCAATTGCAGCTCTCACCACTCCTTGACAAGTTTGGCATGTGCTCATTTTTACTTTTACATCTTCTGTACTCATTCTGCTACTTTTTCTTCAAGCCATAAAAAGTCATGGCTCACTTTTGTTTAATTTAGTGTTTGGAGAAAAGGGCAGTATCCGTCTGCGCATCCATTGTGAAACCAACATGAGGTGTGGTTCTCAACGTTTTTGCATTCTTCATCAAAGTCCGAGCAGCGTTTTGCTGTTGATGCTGGAGCTTGAGTTGGGTATTTAAGTTCTTTTGGCATCGGGCGTAATGTATTTAACAACATAAGCCTCCGATGGACTGGGAACTTCTAGGCCCCTCAAATATCCTTTGATAGTAGATTCTGGTACCTTGTATTCTCTATCGCTGTTTTGCTGTAATAGTGTTTTGTAATCTGGCTCAATGTAGACAATCTTCACTTTGTATTTGTAAGTGACAGCCATGTCTATCAACTTGCCTCTGTCGTTCCTTGTGATGTTTGTGGCATCCCAAATAAAGGGCGTGCTTTTTCTCAAGTAAGTCTTGGCAAGTTCTTTTACGTGCTGAAGCATCTGGCCTTCCGCCTTCTTATCTCCACGCTTTATTTTCCTTTCCCTTCGAATGGCATCCATAGACACAACAGGAGCACTCCCGTGTCTATCTTTGATGTAGGTTGATTTTCCAGCCCCAGGCAAACCGCAGAGGATTGTGACCTCGCCTACGTAGTCATCGTATGGCTCGTAGTCTGGGTATGTTTTGTCTTCATCGTAGAAGTATAGGAATTGTCCGAGTTCGCTTTTGAATTCATACGGCTCGTCCCACACGCTATGGTCCTTACATATCTCTTCAAATATTTCAATCCTCAATAAAAGACTGTCTAGGTCTGCGCAGCTTCTTCCTATTGCATCTGCTTTGGCAAACATCCCTAACCATCGGTTTTTGATGTGAAGGCTAGAATCTATTACTGTCTTTGTTGGGTCTTTTTTATCCATTGCCCAAAGCGGGACTCCGTGCCACCTAACCATCTTGCATATCTTCTCTCGAATCTCAAATGGGCAGTCGAATTCTCTGTAAAGAATGTCTCTGGCGGTGTATTCGCCTTTCTTGGCGTGTCTTGGGGCCCCAACAACCTCTCTTTTCTCTTCTTCGCTCCACTCTCTGATAGTGGTGCTACGCTTTTCAACGTCGTGAAGTAAGGCTGACGCAAATAGGATATGTCGGTCTTGTTCTGATTCCAGATGGAACTCAGGAAGACGCAGGAGTGCTTGCGTAACCATTCTAGTGTGGATGTTCACATTCCCTTCGGCATGCCAAATAGAGTCTTGTTCCACATCCACCATGTCTTTTACCCACGGGAATGCAGCAGTGATTTCGTCCCACTTGAGGTCGTCTGCGTTATCGGTATAGAATGGAAATTTAAACATTGCTTTTTAACAGGAACGAAGAAGGCTAGAGCCTTGCTTTGTTTTCCCTTTGGTTTCTTCTGTAAATTGAGCGGACAACATTGTCCTAATTTCTTTGGTCGATGGCTCCCCTAGGGCTCCAAAGTTGAGTGATAAGAAATCCCTTATCGTCTCTATGAAAACGCTTGTCTCGGTTACAAGCTCCAAATGCTTCTTTATCAAAGCGGTTTGGTTGGCTGTCAGTGAATTGGATTCACTAATTTCAAAAAACCCTTGCAACCAATATTCAAAATTCTCTGCTTTCATTCTAATGTACGTTTAGATTATACTTTGGTTTCATCGTGAGAATGGCCACAAGCCAGTCTTTTCTTTCTCTTGGCGCTCTCCAGCTATCTTTTCCCACTTTTTATTCTTTATCAACACCATAGTGTTGATATCGTCAAATGATAGACCGAATTCTTTCGCAATAAGAATCGCATCCGTCAAGATTCCTGCTGTGCTGGAACAGCCTATGCGGTCTGGAGATAGTTCTGTAGTTTTTTTGAAGACCGATATCAACAGCTCAGAGAGAGTCCTGTTGTGTTTCATTGGGATGTTGATGTGCTCTAGAACTTTTTCACAATCTTGTGTTTTTATACTAGATGAGTCTAGCCATGAATAAACGCATTGAACTACGTCTGCTAATTCTTCATGGACGCGGGCGTTTAGCTCCTCTTCAGTTTCTTTAGCCACTTTTCTCCCCAGTCTCTTATTGACCAACTGAGCTAGTTCACCCATCTCCTCCAAGACTTTGCATAATCTTAATTCAGGCGTAACAGGGTCCAGAGTGTTAATTCTGCGAACGTCTAAGAAAGCTTCTTTGTATAATTTCGTATTCATGCAAAGGTAGTTTAAAGTTTAAACATAAAGTTTTTTTATAAAACAACAATCAGAATCCATACCAGACCATTTTGCTATTTTCCCAATCGAATGTCTTAAAAATGCGGACCAGTTCAAATATAGAATATTCGTACCTCCAACTCGAAACAATCTCGTCTTTATCTTCATCTTCATCTAGACTGTATGGGGGATTGCCTTTTTCCCACTCCCCAATAATGAGCCCGATGTGTATGGTTGTGGCTTGCGTATCTCTGATTAAAAGGCTTTTGTAATACGCTAAGATTTTAGCTCTATGCCACTCAATAATTTCCAGATATCCTTCTTTAGATATTAGATGAAAATCGCAATCCTCGTATATGTTTTCGTTGTTTGTGTAAAATTTCTCCAAGTGCTTTTCAATGCCAAGCTCGCGGTATTTTCCAAAACAATGGAGCTTTTTAAATTCCTCCAGGTCCCGCGCCGAGAAGAAGTCTTCCCCGTATAGTTTTTCAGACTCTTCTTGTGTGAGGTCTTTTCCTTCTTCGTATTTCTCATTGGGAATGCTCCCTATGTAATTTCTATATCCCATTATTCAGCTTTTTTAATAACTTGACTATCTCTTTTGAGGAGACTTCTTTTGCGCCAGATAACAATGCGGAATCAAATTCCTTTCCCGATTTTATATCGTAGTGTGGCCTGCCTTTTCCTTTTTTGTTTTCATACCGACTTCTAGATATGGTTAAGAATTTTGCAAACAGATGCAGCTTCTCTGGGTTCTCACAAATCATGTGTGACCACTTCCCACTCTTTGTCTCATACTTTCTGGGCGTATCGATGTATATATCAGAATCCAACAATTTGTACAGGTATTCCTTTTTTTTTGGCTCTTTGGATTGTGTCTGCTGTCCCGCTGGAACCATTTGTGAACGCAATGATGAAATTAGAGTTGTCCACTATGGTTTGGTTCCGACTGAACCCCGCCAGAGCGTTGTATGGCTTGCCAAATTTGTTGTATTTAATCTTGCAAGGTTCGGTTGTTAAGTCATCCCAGTCGGGCTCAAATTCATCGAACGGGATTCCTTTTTCCTTTGCATAATCTATACCAAGTGTATCGGCACCAGCTGCCCCACCAGACACGATGTGGCCAATATTGTATTGACTCAAAATGCCTGAAAGCAACTGGTAATCTAGGAACTCCCTAGACCCTACCACGCCAAATCTTAATCTTCCACTTTGTTGCTTATTGCTGTTCACTGTAATCTCTTTATCCTGGCCAAGGGCACGTGCCCTCAAGCCCACATTCTTCGCAGCCTATCCCACCCCAAGTTTTCATTTGATTTCCTTCGCAGGTTTTGCAGGTGGATGTTTTCTTAATCCACTCACGTAGTTCATCCAGCTCCTTTTTTGCCCGTTTTCTGCCTCCTTCTGCAACGTCCATATCGAGTCTTACGCTCTCAATCTCGTGGCCAGTGCCTCGGCAGGCTGCGCACCTCCATTTTTCATCTTTAAACTTGGAGGCTTCATCATTAAGTATCGAATATCCTTTTCCTTTGCATCTAGTGCATGCAAACTTCCCGTCTTCTGTTAGCAGTTCTTCTGACATCGTTGTTATCTAAATTCAGATACGCTGCACACTGGGATAGAGTCCATTTTATGTCTATTCGCATTGTGTCTTTGCTCGAATATCTCCAAAACCTCTATTTGACGCTCACTTAGGTGTGCTCTTGCGTTTCCAGCAGGTTCATCATCCAAGTAGGCCATTGCCCACTCTAGTTCGTCGTATGCGGCTCCAATCTGGTCCTCGTCGCTTCTTGTATCATCCCAGAGACCATCAGAAGGAACTGCGTTGAGGATGTTCTCAGAAACCCCCATCACTCTAGCCATCTCTCTAACTTCGCTTTTGAGCAAGTCAGCGATTGGGGACAAATCAACTTGACCATCCCCTCCGACCGTGAAGAAGCCAACGCCAAAATCTTCAACTTTATTTCCAGTTCCGCAAACCAGCCCACTTAATCTGTTTGAATAGTAATACAATCCAATCATTCTAAGCCGACTTCTAACGTTTGCTAAAGCAAGTTCATCAGTGGATTCATCAACTTCAAAAGGAATCTGAGAAGCACCTCTTTCAAAGTCTGAGACCATTGTGTCGAAAGTGGGAGTGAGTTCAAGTTTTATAGAGTCTACGTCGTCATAGTTTTTTTTAAGCCAAGTAATTTGTTCGTTAGCTCTTGATACATGTTCATCATTTTGATGAATTGGCATCCTTACACAAAAAAGAGGATAATTTGTTTCTGCGCAAAGAGCGGATGCTAACGCTGAGTCCACACCGCCAGATACGCCAAGTATCCATATTTTTTGACCACTCTTTTCCATGTAATCATTCATCCATTGGACGATATGATTCTTGGCGCTTTTGATATCAAGAGTGCTATTGGTTTTGACCGCAGTTTCCATAGTGTGATTCCTTTTTACGAATATACGCAAACAAGCTACTAAAGTTACGATGATGGTGTCTTTTTTTCAAACTATTTACTAAAAAAATACACCATGAGCAAAGTGAGTATTTATGAATTAATTGACCCCTTGACGCAAAAACCGAGATATGTGGGGAAAACAAAAAATAGATTATCGAAGAGAATTTAAGAACTCCTTATTTTCATGGTGCGCCATGTCTCATTTTTTCACAAAGTCGTATGCACCGTGCTCTTCAATGTAATCTACAACAGATTTTGGTGCCATGTCATCGATAGAGTTCCCATCGCGTATTGCATCTCTTATTGCTGTGGAAGATGCTTCCGTTGTAATGGCATCTAGATAGTAAGAGTTGCTGTGCAAGATTTCATTTGTAGCAGGCTTGTGTTTTCCGTCTCTCGGAAATACCCAAAACTTAAACGTCTTGTGAATCCATTTCCCACTTCTCCAAATTTGAATCTTGTGGTGAGTATCTGTTCCACACACAATAAACAGCTGGGCATCAGGGTTATCTTCCTGCAGCTCTTGTAGAGTGTGGTGAGTGAAGCTTGGTTTTGTTTCCTGGAAGAACTCGACGTTGGTCGCATGAACATTTGGGTTTCCCAATTCTTCGATTGCTTTTTCAACCATATCCCAACGATGGTTCTCCAGAGCCAATAAGCCCTTCTTCCATTTGTGTGGGTTGTGTGGTGAAACACAAAACCATAATTCATCCAACGAGACACCATCTGACTTAGCTTCAACAGAAGCAACTCCAACGTGGATATGTCCAGATGTTATAGGATTAAAACTTCCAAAAAAGATTCCGATGTTTCCTGTTTTGCCTACTGGTTTTATTTTATTCATGGATAACTTGTGGTTCTGGGATTGTGCATTTTCTCTCGTCAATTTCTTTTTTAATCCTCTTTCTTACGATGTGATGAATTTTCTTGCTTGTTCCATCTTCATTAACTCTGACAAACGTTGTTGTGGCAGTTCCAACTGGAGATACATCGCCATTTTCCACATCTACTTTAAAGATATCCATTTCAAGAGTGATAGATGTGTTTCCGATGTTGATTACCTCTCCAAAGAAATGAATTACATCACCAGCATTCACCTTTGATATAAATCCAGTTTCTGTGTGAACAGTTCTAAGGAGCTTAGTTTCAGATTTCTCCATAAGATGCATAGCTGCGGCTTTATCCACCCACGCCATCATCTCTCCTCCGAAAAGGGCGTCTCCGAAACCAAGTTCTTTCTGGAGACATAGCTGCTTCCAGATTCTTGTTTTAGTGTAGTCTTCAGGGAGTTTTCCTTGCGGTATTTTTCGTCTCTCTCTCATGTTATAATTGGTTTTTGTTGTGGAATTTTAAGAGTCAACTTAGCAAGCTTAATCTCATGCTTATCCCCTATCTCTTTACCGACACCATCGGCTATCTTAATCACGTATACCCAATCGCTATATCGATTCACAGACATACTTGTCATTTTCATGACTTGATTCATTGGTTTCACTTCTGGGATATCACAAGTAAACCATGTTCCTATTCCTAAAGAAAAAGAAATTTTTAAATTCTTTGAGTGGTCTCGCATCTCTTCGCACAGCTTCATTGAGTTAATTCCATCGCTGTAAACATAATTCTTCGATGTCGGGTCTATTCCGAGTTCTTTGTATTTGTTGTAGAACTTTAGAGTCCACGCTTTCCAGTCTCCACTGTCTTGACGAGCGCCGTCGTAAAGGCGTCCGTAATAAGTGTCAAATGACGCAAGGAAAGAATCTGTTGTGAATGTGTCTGGTAAGACGATTCCCATTCGCCCCTGGTATACGCTGTTCCAATTCTCCATCGCACGGTAATTCGCCATCTTGTAGCCATAAACACCTGCGTGAAACTGATGCCATTCGTGACCAGTTGTGCCAATCATTTTGAGATTGTGCTTCATCGCAATGTGCATGTTTGAGGTTCCGATAAAAGCATTACCAATTGCACGGCTTAAAGCTTTAGTGACTTGTTCGTGAATTTGGTAGCTATGTCGTCTGCGGCTTCCGAAGTCAACGTGAGGGATAACTTTCATGTTTAGGTGAGTCCCTTTCTCTGCTGCAACAGTTGTTGCCTTTTGGACATTAATATCATCTAGCCCGTTTCCAGTCATTTCGTGAAACAATTCAGAAACAGTAGATAGGACAGGAATTTCCCATCGCATTGCGCTTACGGTTGGACCCTCAGCTTTTATGCGAAGTGTATTTTCTTTTTCGTCGTGAAATATTTGTAGCTCTGCTGGATTGTACCTAAAATTGATTAGGTAATCGATTGCCGCCAAAGGCAAGTGAGGAGCATTGTCAAGAAGGTATTTCTCTGCGTTATCTGGAGCTCGAAGCTCTCCGTATTGGTTGAAAAGATACTGGAGCGCTGCGCCAAATCCTTTTGGCCACTGAACATCGCTTCTAAGAGTGTATTCAAAACTGCAACGTGAATCAGGGAACTTCATCATGTATGCCCATTGCATATTAATTTTGTAAAAATCGCAGTCAAATGTGCTCTGCGTATACTTTCCTTGATTAATCTTTGGTTTCATATGCTAAGATTTGTGGTTATACAAATGTACGCATATTCGCCCAAAAAGTTACGTTTTATCGGTTGTTAATCATTTTCACTATTTCATCCTCGTCTATGCTTTTAAGACTGGTGTATTCGTGTTTTGGTTGGTCTTGAGAAGATATACACTCAATAACTTTGAGGTATTCTCCTTTTGTCACACCAAGCTTTACGTAAGAAGGCATTTGCCTATCCCCACCTGCCATGAATATAAGGTTCTTATCATTGAGTTGAACGATATCCCAGTTTTCATAATCCAGGGATTCAGTTTCTCCTTCTTTATTTTTGGCGAATGTCTTTCCAGAGTATTCGATTTCATAGAAGTCGATTTCCTGCACAATCTCCTTTCCGTCGTCATCTTCGTCTTTTTCACAGAAGTTAGAATTAAACAAAGCTTTTAACAAGCCTGAGTCAACGAACTCTACTTGCTCGGTGTGTTTTGCTACTGAATCCTTTATCTCTTCTATGTTGGAGATGGAATCAAAGACAAATTTTACTACTTTTCCGCTTCGCTTGACTGCTTCAACGACATCTTGAAGAGATTTGATTCCTTCTGGTTTTGTACCAGTTTCAACCTCAAGCTGCTTCAATAGTGAGTCCACTTGAGACTCAAGACTGTATTTATTCATGATTTGCTGTTGTTGCGCAATATACGGTGAAACGAAAAAAAGGTTACAAAAAAGGAAAGACCTAGTCAGACTAGGCCTCACCTTTAATTCAGTACCTCGTTGGCGACTCCTGGCATGTTTGCCTCGTCTCCCCACGCTGTTACGTTGAGCCATCCGCCGTTTACTTTGGCCTGGATGATTGGGTCATCATCTCTAAACCATTTATCGACAGCTGGTGCTTCAACTCGAAATCCTTCTGGGACAACTCTAAACTTTTGGTCAATCTCAAACCCTTCAAGCTTTAGCATGTGCTTTGGCGCGATGATTTTGAGTTCAATCTTGTGTTCGGTCATTCCCTTTTGCAGGCGAGCGACAGCTTCAATTAGAACTGGGTGCATACCCAAGCTTTCTTTGGCAATGGCGCCTTCTTTTTTAGCGAATCCCATAACATCTGAGTTATTTATAAATTTGTGTGCGTGTAGCACTTTAAATGCAGACAAGAACATTTCTGCGTACTTGTCTAGTACTTTCTTGTTAAGCTTTCCGCCTTCGTGCTCCAAAATACCCGTCATTCCCTCAGTGGACCGACTTCCTGCGCTTCTTTGGTAAGACTCCCATTTTGCAATTACAGTCTTAATTGGTTCCCAAGCGGCTTTCTTGGTGAGCTTTTTGTTTCCATAGGCTTTTGCGAAGTCCCATGTTCTATTTTCACCATCAACCTTGATAGAGAACTCAGTCACGTCTAGTGATTCCATAAAAAGGCTTTCCAAGAATGGTTTAACTTTTTCATCTCTAGAGAATGCTATCAAATCCTTTTGATTCTTGACAGGGATGCTGTCAATGTATATGTTCACGGGGGCTTGTACGAGGCCGAACTTTTTACACAACTCAAAAACTGCGTCCTCGGTCATGAATTTATAGTTGAAAGCTATCTCTCGATACTTGGTAATGATGGCTTGCAATTCTTTTACTCTCTCCAGTTCTTTTGGCTCAAGTTGACGAGCTTGCTTGAAACTGGTGAACCCAAGAGATTTGAGTTCCTCTACACTTTCAATCACTTTTGTGTCTTGAGCATCTGAGAGAATTTGCTTGGCATTTTCCAAGAGTTTCATTTCGGCTGTAGAAGCCTCGTAGTGAATTTGTTCTATGATGCTGTTCATGGTGTTGTTTTTTATAACTAATACATAAAAGTACAAAAAAAGGGACTCATTCCGAAGAAAAGTCCCTCTTATTTTCGATAAATCAATCTTATTAAAGAATCTTAGGGAAATTCTCATCGCGTCTAAAATTTAAACGCTCAATTCTCTTTCCTTCACGAGCGAAATTCCAGGCTTTCCCGATAATTGCGCACTTATGAAAAACAGTGAATGTGTTTAATTTATCACCGTGCATACGAATCAATCTGTTTCTCAAGTGAAACGCTGGCGAGTCTGTTTCCATGCCTGTTCCAATCGCTACGCTTTGCATGAAAGTGCGAGTCTGGGATGTGTGTTTTCTGTAAAACATGTAATACATGCCACAAAAGATGCGACCTGAAACAAATCGCTGAGGCATTGATTGCCAGATTTTATGAGCTTCCCCAATCACGTCTACGAAGTCTGTTCTAGATTTCACAAAGTTGAGAACATCCAAATTGTCGTAGCGAGAGCTTTTCATGCTACCCGTTGCTACTCCTTTTAATCCTGACTCCAATGACATAACCATTTTAGCAGCAGCGGATACGACAGATGCGTTCTTATAGCCTTGAGAACTCAAGACATCTGCACTGTTCCTGCCTTTGCCAGTATCAATTGTGTGAAATGTGTCTCGGTGGATTCCGAAAGTCACATTAGACTGCAGTTCTTTCCCTGTTATAACAACCGCTTCTAATCGATGTTGGCCATCAAGCAAGTTGCCATACTCATCAAAAACAATGGTGTCTCCATTAAGCTTCCATTTGCCATCCTTAATTTGATGGACCAGAAAATCCAGGTTTTGTTTTGCAACGTTTCGATTGCTTACGTTGGTTTTTAACCATTCACGAGCAAGTGAAGGGGTAATTGTTAATTCAAAAGTCTCTCCCACTTTGATTGTGTCGGAATTCTTCCCATCAATCATTGTAGATATAATTCCGATAGGCAAACTAATCTTATTCATACGCTGTGTTTTAATAAATTACTGTATTAGTGTCCAATATACGTGGACAAAGTGAAAAGGTTTCATTATAAGCAAAAACACTGCTTTTGTTTTTAATCACAATCATCTCTATTTATGGTAACCTATTCAGGGGCTTAACGTACATTATAGTAATTGAAAGAGAGCAAGATAAATAAAGCTTATAAGAATTTCCGCGACGCAGGACGTGCTGCATTGGATGTGTTAAAAAACGAAGGACCAGAAACAGTACACGCTGTTAAATTGCTGTTGAAGCTGGGAGTAGGAAAAAAACTAGAGAAAAGTGAAATGCAGTTTCTAAAAGCGCAGTCTGTTGATATAGGGAAAATGGTTGCGTTATTTGGTTTGTTTATTATCCCAGGCGGGTCGTTAATTACTTTAATCGCTGCTGAGGGTCTAAAAAAAATAGGAATCAACCCTTACCCTTCAAACCAATCACATTTAAGAGAAAACGAAATGATTAGGAAGCAAATACGTAAGATACTAGCTGAACAAATGCTTGGGAAGCAGGAAATAAGGATGCCTTTTGACATGTCAATCCCAGAGGACATTTGGGAGCTTAAAAAATACTTTGATGCAGCAGGTAAGAAGCTATATGTGGTCGGCGGTGCCGTGCGTGATGTTTTAACTGCTAAACAGATAAAGGATTACGATTTGGCGACTGATGCCACTCCAGAAGAGATGATTAAATTTATCCCAAAACACATCTATACAATATTAGAGGCTGGTAATATTTTTCCTGTTGTTCACTTGGTTACTCCAGAAAATGGGAGATACGAGATTGCCACTTTCCGTGTTGATGTCGGAACGGACCACCGTAAACCAGAAACTCAGTTCTCTACAATCGACCAGGACGTTAAACGTCGTGACTTGACAATGAATGCGTTGTTCTACGATTTAGACACAAAGGAAATTGTTGACCTGGTGGGCGGAATCGCTGATATCCAGGCTGGAAGGGTTCGGACAGTGGGAGACCCAACTCAAAGATTTGCCGAGAACCAGATAAGAAAGCTTCGAGCATTAAGATTCACAGCTAGAATTGGAAGCAAACTGGACCAGAGCATTCAAGACTCTTTGCTTGCCAACCCTTCTTTGGATGAGGAGGCTCCTGAGGCTATTATGGCAGAGGTGTTAAAAGGTATTGAGCAAGCTAAAAGTGTAAAGCACTTTATGAGCATGGTATTCAAATTTGGTTTAGACAAGTTTGTTTTTAAGGGGATTAAGACAAACCCAAGAGGAATTATTGAGGAAAGGGACCCGACTTTGCTGTATGCTTCTCTCTTTAGAAACTCAGACCCAGGAAAATTGAGAGATGCGATTAAATCAAGGTTGAAATATTCTGATGACTTTGCAAAGCGCGTTATGTTTTTTGTAAAATTTATAGACTTTGAGCCAGGAAGAATTATGGAGTTCTACAAGCTTAATCAAGCTACAGCACATGTGTCTGAGGAAGATTTGGTGAGAGCAGGGGAGATTCTTGGATACGATAGCAAAATGGTTTCGGCGTTCTTTGAGTTCGCCCCAATTGCTGACGCAGATGAGCTGATGGCTCAAGGCTTTAAAGGCCAGGAGCTAGGGAAAGCAATGAAGGCGGTTGAGGTGAAACACTTCCTAAACCTATTATAGTGTTGGTTGTGAAACAAGCAAATTGTTTTCTATTTATAAGAAACACTTAACATGTACGCAACCAATGCTTTTGCTATCAGAAAAATCGTTCGTGAGATACTTATAGAAAAGCATTTTTATGAAGGATTTGGCTTCGACCACAACATTGATGGGAAAAATGTTCCTGATTTAGAATCGTGGATGCTAAACGTTACTGATAAGCTGCGCTCAGCCACAGATATCTATAAAGACATCCAGGCGAGTGTTGAGCAGAGAGGTGCATTGGTTAAAAGTCATCAAAATTCGTCACAAACACTGGAGTCCCCTCCGACAACCCCAGGCCTAGAGTGTTAAAATAAAAGTAGTCTAAAGCGTCTTCTCGTGTCATCCCCTGGGACTTAAATATTTTTATTACTTTCTCTTTGTCGTATACTGCTTGAGTTTCTTGTCCAAACTGTTCTGCGTATCCTATTAGTGCGGCAGCTATATCTGGAAATATAACCATGTCTTCTCTTACATCGGTAAGGGCTTCCATTTTATCTTGTTCTGTCATCCTGCTTCGTTAGTTGTATCGTCGTAAATATACAACCTATTTCCAAATGACTAGCATTTGTTAAAAACTTACTTTTTCTTTCTATTTATTAGAGCATAAGCACAACAAAACGCCCATGACTAAAGAAGAATTTAAGAGATATGTTCTAGCTGAAGCTAAGAAGCAATTAGCGAAAGAACAGAATTCTGCGCCTAATACACAGGTTATAAACGAAGGGGCTGATGGGGAATACATTGACTCGGATGCTATTTTTAAACTAGCTCAAGAGATGAAGTCTATCAACAAATCACTTGCAATGGATAATCCTTTGATTTATGAAGGGAACATTGTCGATGACATTGTTGGAAAAAGTGAAGTTCGTAAGCTCACCACTCCAGTTGGAAGAGAATACAATATCGACTTGAAAGACAGTATTAGTGAGACAATGACGAATTACAATGACCAAAAGAAGGTTATCAACAAAGATTCTACGTCGGAAGACAAATGGAATCATCTTGTAAATTATAAAAGACTAGGAAAAGACTAAATACTTATAAGCACAAAAAAAGGAGCGATTCGCTCCTTTTTTTGTGCTTATTTATTAAAAATGTTTCTGTAAAATGAGTTATCAATCTATTCGAAACCTAGTCAACCAGGTTATAAAAGAGCATTTATCCCCAGACGTCGTAAAAGACTTGGAAACTATTAATGGTAGCGTAGGAGAACTTTCAGAAGCTGAGTTAAACATTGCTAAGGAGGCTTTTTCTAATATCCCACATCTTCAGTCTGAGTCGGATGACCAATACGCCGATTTCCAAGGAAAAAATGTGCAATTAAATTCTCCATCAAAAGGGGAGCAGCGTGACTACATGGCGTATATCCAAAAAGAAGGAAAAACCGTTAAAGTTCATTTTGACGCGAAAAGTGTATCATAAAAGAAACTAGTTAAAGAGATAATATCGGTTTATGCTAGTTTTTTGTGGTTATAATTTGGTTTACAGATTATAATTATACATATTTCCTTAAATTAACATTTAATGGACGTTCAAATGACAGGCGCCTACAACTACCAGTTGGACAAGAGTAGTGGGGACAAAGGAGAGAAGACGATTATTAAATTTCTAGAAAAGCAGTTTAATCTTAAATATGTTCGGAGCAGTGAGTTTAGAGAAGGGGAAACCCCTTCGGACTATGATATGCTTTTCAAGGACATTTATGATAAAAATGTCACTTACGAAGTTAAAACTGACTTGTATTGCAAACCTGGCAGAGACACTGGGAACATTGCGATTGAGCACAGGAGAAAAGGGTATAAAGACGAAACTTTAATTGAAAAAACGGGCATTAGAAAATCTAAGTCTCACTACTACATTTATTATTTTTGGAATCTGAATGAGCTCTGGATGATTAAGACCCCAGAACTGAGAAAACTTATTCGTAGCATGGTTAATAGTCGAGAGATTGGTGAACCAGGGTCCAAAAAACATAAATGGATGGGCGATGGATTAAGGTCGCTTTCATATTTAATCCCTCGCGAGCAGCACAGGAATCATTTTTTAGTTTATAGCTTTAAGAGAGACGAATTATAAAATAAACAACCCTTATGGCTCAAATTAGAGGTGTAGACTGTGGCTTGAACAACTGGGATGTTGACTTTCCTTTCGGAAAAGAAAGAGAAGCAATGACAGTCAAATTTCTACAGCAGAAATTTGGGATGGCTTTTATTGACTATGAAGACTCTAAAACACACGATTTAGAAATGGTTGAGCCTAAGTTCGGCAGCACGCTGTGGATTGAAGTGAAAAGAGACCGTTACGAATCTGGCAATATGGTTGTCGAATACTCAGGAAAGTGGGGCCCGTCTGGAATAAGTACAACTCTTTCTCATTTTTGGGTTCAATTCTTCGAAGACACACAGGAATATTGGATAATAGAAACAAATAAATTAAGAAGGCTTCTCAACAGTCAGCGACAGAAAAAGAACGTTTTTTGGAGAGGAAGAGGTGGAGACCACGGAGCTACCTGGATGTATTTCCTAAAGAGAGCTTGTTTTCATGGTCAATTTAAGATATATAAGAAGATTGACAGTGAATTTATGAGAGTTTATTGGTCAACCCCTACAGGAGCAAAAGCGCAGACTATTTATCACAAAGAGCTTTTTTGTGAAAAATTATACTCAGAACGAAACCCCGCGCAACCTTACGCAATCTACCCGCCATTCATTAGGAGCCCAGAACTCAAAGGGTGCCGTAAGGTATTCGGCCCCAGCTCGCCTACGCAAGACTTTGGGAGAAGTAGAGATTGACCAAGTAGAGTTTGATTCTGATGTCATTAAAGCAACTTTGTCCCCAAGCATGTGGGAGAGCGGAAAGCTTAAACCAGAAGTAAGAAAAAAACTTCTCAAAGCAGCAAAAGCATATTACGACTACTTAGACATTGAGCCAGTAAAGCTTAAAGATATTACAATCACAGGCTCAATGGCAAACTACAATTACCACGACCTATCAGACATCGATGTCCATTTAATTCTAGATTATGCTGATGTCGATGATAATGTAGAGTTTGTAGGTGAGTTTTTCGCTGCCAAGAAAGCTTTTTGGGAAATCAAGCACGACATTAAAATAAAAGGACACGACCTAGAGTTTTATGCCCAGGACTCTGACCAAGAGCATCATTCTACTGGTGTTTTTTCACTGGTCAAAAACGAATGGAATCTCAAGCCTAATCGTCAGGACTCTTTAAAGGTGGATGCGGAACAAGTTCGAAAAAAAGCTGCAGACATGATGACCAAGATAGACCACATTGTCGACATGTCTCCTTCTCAGGTTCAGATTGAAACAATCAGAGCTATGAAGGAGAAGTTGAAAACACTGCGCCAGGCGGGACTCAATTCATCGGCGCAGGAGTTTTCTGTAGAGAACATTGTGTTTAAGATACTTAGAAACACTGGCTATCTTCAAAAGTTGTCTGATGCCAAATTGTACGCGACAGACTCTGAACTGTCTTTAGATGAGAAACGCACAAACGAACACGGTTTACCTGGGGAATTAAATCCAAGAATTGCGGATGCCGCAACCACCAGCACCAGCACGCAGTTTGGTGAGATTCCAGTTTCAACACGAGAAGGAGCAGAAGGTGGAAAAGACATAAACACTCTGATGGTCCAAGATGGTATCGAAGATATGTCTGATGATAAAATCAACATAATTAAGGACTTTATCTCTTTTACCAGAGACAAGCTAGGGCTTAAGGCACCAGTTAAGGTTGGACTTAGAAAAGGAAGAGACGAGTACATTAAGACTACGGCATCGTATTTACCGTTTGAGAACGAGAACTACGTTCGTTGCGAAGGTAGAGCCCTTGTTGATATCCTTAGAAGCATAGGGCACGAGCTTACGCACAATAGACAACGAGAGATAGGCATATTTGACCCAGGCGATAATGTGCAAAACATTGGAGGCCATATTGAGGACCAAGCAAATTCTATTGCTGGAATCTTGATTAAAGACTTTGTCGATAATCATGGATACGAACACATTCACGAAATGTACTAAGTTTTTTACTAAGTATTTAAAAAAACCACCATGGCAGAAAAAGTAGAGGGGTTTAAAGTTGAGACTATTAAGAAGCGATGTTATCGGCTATTTATAGAAAAGCATCACTATGAAGTCATTTAAACGTTTATTGCTAGCACTCTTATTTACAATTGGGATTTTACTCGATTCTCATGCACAGCAGCAAGTTATTTTGACACCTCAGTGGCAGCAAATCGGGGAGAAGTGCACTGATTGTGGCTCTGCTTTCTTTATGATTTACAGAAGCCTTATTCCAAGTGCTTCGGGGCAATATGAGGCTTACGTATATGCCTGGAGCAACAGTTTTGATGGTTATGGAAATTCAGTAACCACATACATTAGTAGACCAATAATTTATGGAGTTGATGCTTATGGGAGAAAAATATTAAACCCTATAATCACGATGGAGTATCATTTAGCAAGCCCTGAGACACCTTCTTTTAATGGTTGGAGCCTAATGTTTTATCTATATAGCCCAAATCCTAATCAAAACTACCTTTTAGAATTTGATTATCTTGACAATTATTAGCACTTCAAAACCACAATGATTATAACTATATTTTTGAATACAAAACACTAGAACAACTATAATGGCAGACAATGAAGGAGTGATAGGGAATACAGCTCTAAGCGAAGACACAGTGGTAAAAACTAACGTGAAGACTTTGTTATGGGTTTCTATCGGGTTGTTTAGCTTGTTGATGTCAATGTTCACCGTTTTTTACTTTGACATGCGCTCCAGAGATGCTGCGACCAATGATAAAATGAAAGAGACTGCTGAGCTTCTAGAAGAAGAAGTTGAAGAAACTGTTTCTGAGAAGCTTGAAAAGTTTGAAGAAAGGCAACAAGCTATTAAAGACGATATTGGGACCATCAGGGGAGATATAAAAGTCATCCTGGATAGAACAAGAAGGTCAGGAAACAACGCTAGTACTTCTACTATAAATGATGCCACTCCCCCTCCTTCTAGCTCAGTTCCTCCTGGCTAATCGGGTGCTTCTGTGAAAAAATCTGTGAATCTCTTTTTTTAAGGAAATCCACCACCTCTTGAATACTTGATACTTTGTGAGACATCTCTTTCCCTTTAGACCCTAGATACCAATATCCTTCTGCGTGTCCTGTGATATGAAACCCCTCCATGCCTACATTCATCGCTGGCTCAATATCTCTTGTATAAGAATCTCCAACCATCACATAGTGGTGAGCTGGATATCTGTGCTTTAGGTTTCGGTAGATTGTTTCATCTTTGAAATCATAAATCTCGAAGTCGTAATCCGATAGCCCCAAAGACGCAATCTTCTTAACCTGCTCCAAGCGTTCTCCCATCGTGTAGATAACAACCTTGCCGTGTTTGCTGAGTTCCTCAAGTTCTTTGATTCTTCCTGGAATTTCTGCGTACTGATGGTCGTAGACTCCATTGCCTAGTTCCACAACTTCCAGACACAGATTTTCGTATTCGTCATCTGACATTGGGGTCATAAACTGTCTGAAGTCCCCAAGCACCATAAGCAGGCTTTTTGCAAAGCTGTTAAGGCTAAAGTGTGTGGTAAAATGAGCCCCATTGTGTTTGTTTACAAAATCAGAGAACATCACTCCCAACACTTTGTCTGGAATTGGTTCCGACAACTGACTTTTGATAAGAGCCTTCACGCTATTTGCTTGGATGGTGTAATACTCATTACACTTACAAATGGTATTATCGAGGTCAGTAAATATAACCCTGTTTTCTTTGTTTTTTGAAACGATATTTCTGACAATGTCACGGCACTCTATTACCGCTTTTATCTCATCTCCAAAATCATTGAATATGGTGTAGGCAAATATTCTTCCTGAGTCCAGTTCAGTTTCAGAAGAGTGACCAGCTAGTATTGCTCGTTTTTCAGCATCTCCTCCAGATTCTCTGTCAAGGGCTTGCTTGTTTCTTTTTGGAGAAATAACGTTGATGTTTGTCCCTCCAAGATTTTCAATAAAATCAAACTCATTCTTGAAACGCATATCTGTGATAATGATTCTTTTTATGCCTCTAAAAGCATGCATAATCATCCACTCTTTGGCATTGTTAATCCAGACGTCTTTCCCAAACACATCTCTCCCTTCTTCTGTTCCTACGGTTTGGAGTGTCCTTCTTGTTTTTTCGTCTTTCTTAATCCAGCACTTATTTCTGTCAAGGCCTTTTTTGTAAATCCCATCTATTTTTATTTGGTCGGCGAAGCATAGGAATACCGTTGGTTTTGGTTCAAGCATCTTGCTGAACACTTTTTCTGCCAAATAATTTTTACCGCTACCTAACTTTCCTGCGAAGCCGTATATTTCAACACCGTTTAAAATTGTTTCGTCTAATTGCATTGTTTTTTATATTTTACCATGGGTGTCCTTCAGAGAGTGGTTAAAATAACTCATTTTTCTGCTAGGACCATGTTTGATGTGGCTCTGATACGCTTTCAAATCCATCATAATCATCAACAATGTATACTGTGATTGGAATTTCGAGCACTTTTAGTTTAGCACAACTCCCAGATGCTTTATCGGACCCAAGAGTCTCAACCATCTCCACAAGCAACTCGTCGTGTCTTTTTATTATTCTGAAATCATGATGCACTTTTTTGTGCTGTTCATTGCGAGCAGCTTTTTCTTCGGTGTTTGCAGCGCCCCAATCAAAACTCATAAACTTGTTGTACTCTTTAGCTGTCTTGATGGTGGTGGCATTCCATATAAAGCTGTCTTTTACTTTGTTTGTGGTCACTTTTTTATACTTCCGCTTTGCGTCCCCATAAGGAAGATAGTTCCCATCTTCATCTTCTAAGTTTTCGACATAAAAATGGCAAGGAACACCTCGTTTTTCAGCCATCCATTTGACAGCTTCTGGTGAGAGGCTGAATCCTCCGTAACATGCGTTTATTACTACTTTCATTGAAATATATAAATTTGACTTGGTCGCAGATAAGGTTCAGAGCCATTTTCTTCTACATGTATGCAGCTTTATAATTGTGCTTTTCACACTGCTATCGGCGCTTTAATCGCTGGTAGCGGGTTGTAGTTTTTCACTTTGATGTCATCCAGAGTGAAGTCGTATATAGACTTGATGTTAGGATTCAATTCCAACGTTGGAAGCCTGGGTCCTTCGTATTTGCCAATCCTATTTTTTGCTGATTGGCGGTCTATAAAGTAGTCATCTCCAAGAATTGGCTCTTTGAAATCTTTCACCTCCATCATTTTATCGACATCCTCTTGGTTCAAGTGGGTGCGATTCAAATATGAGTTCACTTGGTCTCTGTGGTTCACATAAAGATGTGCATCTCCAAAAGTGTGTGTGAACACTCCTGGGAGCATTCCAGTGACCTGGGCAATCATGTGTGTGAACACAGCATATGACGCGATGTTAAAGGGCACTCCGAGGAATACGTCGGCACTTCTCTGATAGAGTTGGCAATCAAGCCTCTTTGTTGGGAGGCTTTCTCGGTCGTAGCCTAGCTCGATTGCTTTTTCTATTTCTTCATAGCTCAAATCTACAACGTTAAACTGGTACATACAGTGACACGGAGATAAAGCCATGTCTGGTAAATCATCTACATTCCAAGAGTTTACGATGTGCCGTCTTGAGTCTGGATTGTTCTTTAAGCCCTCAATAAGACTCTCAAGCTGATTGGAGGTGCCATTTTTAATTCCAACCCACTTTACCCACTGCTTACCATAGACAGGGCCTAACTCTCCCCATTTAAGCACCCAAGAGTCATTGTGTGGTCGGCGCTTAATCTCACTTATAAACTCAGCCTGTGTTAAAGGTCTTGTACAGTTGTTTTGAGGGTCTTCTGTATGGAATTCATAGTCTGGCTCATCCAGGCTCTCTGCATGCGTTAGAAACGTCTTATATGCCCATTCATTCCAGATGTGAACTTTGTTGTCGACAAGATACTTTATATTGGTATCTCCTTTGATAAACCATAAGAGTTCAACAAATACTCCGCGAGTAAATGTTTTCTTGAGTCCCAGAAGTGGAAATCCGTCTAGAAGGTCGTATTGGTTCTGGTATCCGAAGATAGAGTAGGTTCCAGTTCCAGTTCTGTCGCCTTTTAATCTTCCTTTCTCCAAGATGTGTGATACGAGGTCGTTAAACTGTTTCATTAGTCCTTCTTTTCTAAGATTATCCGCTCTGCGTCGGTATCTCTGTTTATAGCTTTCTCACTGGAGAACTTTTTACCATAACGCTTAGTGAGTTTCTCGATGTTTCTATCCCAAATGGATTTGATGCTCCATTTATGGTTTCTAAACAAGATGGCTAGGTACCAAAAGATGTCACCTACTTCTTCTTTGGCGTTGACCAAGTCAAATTCTTTCTGCTTCCACTTGTGATTGTACATCGCCTCTAGAAGTTCTCCTGCTTCTGTGCACACTCCTATGACAGCGTGCATATCTGATTCTTCTGCATCCACTGATGGTGTGAAGGCTTCGTTTAAACCTGCTGTTTGAACAGGAGTTTTAAATCCTTCAGGAAGGTCTTTGCCGTAATATTTGTGTTTCTTCATTATATCCAAATCCTCTGTTGCTTTGAGGAATTGTTCGATTGCTCCTTTGAGCTGAAGCTCTCTTTGGTACAATGGGTCTTCTGTGTCGTGGCCGAATGACCCGCTAACAAAGGCCTCGCTTTTCTTGAGGTATTTTTTGAATTTCATTCGAAAATGTTGTTGTGTTGCAAGCGCAAACATACAACAAGTTGTCTATAATTCAAAATTAGATTATAAAATTGACCCCGAAAGAATGCAGGATAATACGCCGCCATCCCTTGAAAAATAAAACAAAACCAGCTCGCTGTATATAATTAATGGCTAAAAAGCCACTAACCATATACAATTGTTGTGTGTAATTTAATCTAAGTCTTCGCCCATTCTACAAAGTATATCTTTTAAATCCCATAAAACTAAATTGCACTTGTTCCATTGGCTAAATGTTTTGTCGTAATCATTCATAAGGTTCTTGCTCTTATACAAGTCTAAGTTTTCGCTCAATTTAGCTTTAAGGGTTTCTTCCTTTTTAATAAGTTCGTGAATAAAACTACGCCCAACATTGTATAAATACAATACTCGCTCTAGTGCCTCTTCACTACCTATTTCTAATCTTTGGTGTTGGTCTTTTATATTATCTATTTCTGTCATTGTCGTACTGTCATTGTCGTACTGTTTTTATACTTACCGTTACCTACAATGGCTGATACTTTAGTTTAACCTTATGTTTCGCCAAGTAATCGCATCTACAAACAGCAAGTGTTATATCATCATAGGCACTATCACAATCAGCGTGCGTAACGCTTGGAACCCATACGTGATAGTTTGGTTTTTGTTTAGTTCCTTCATTACTTACATAATAGCCATTTACATTATGTAATATTCCAAGCTTTACTTCTTCTTCTTCAGTTCCATTTGGCTCGTATTTATTTTTTATTTCAGTCATTTATCAAAGTTTTTAGTTTATAAAATCGCCACAGTAGGTAACAATGTATAAAATTAACCTACGGTCGCTATCGCTTAATCTTATACTAAACGTTATGCTCCATGCCTTAGTTCAGTTCTTCGATTTAACATTTGTAATGAAAAACAAAAAGAATTTCGCCAACGCAAAACAAAGATAATAAAATTATTTCAAATTAATACTATATTTTTGAATATTTTTACTTATATAATCTTTTGCTGATTGGTATTCGTTAATATCATATTCAAAACTTTCTTCAGATGCAAACTCTTTACCTGCATAATTATCTATCAAATATTTAGAGTTTGTTATGTCCCAATCAATAACTGGATTTATATCATAAAAATCTTCATATAAATCTTTAAGTTTTCTAACACCTCTTGCATCAATTATAATATTATGGTTATTTGGATGATAGCAAAAGGCATGAACAAAATTGAAATTATATTCAGCATCTTCATCAACATCTTCAAATTCATCGTTAATTACCGCTATTTGATATTGTGGAAATATTTCATTCAACGCAACACAAAATGGAATACATTCACCACTCATCCATTGTTCAATATCATTTTCATTTATTGTGTGATTTTCATTCACAAACTGCTTAAAGTTCTTAACTTTATCAATTATTTTACGCATATCTTCACTCATAGTTTCTTTATATATAAATATTCGGTTTTTAAAACTCCACTCTAAAATTCTTTTTATTTTTCTTTCGTGTTTCAAATCAACATTATCAGTTAATAAATCGGCACGAGAGCATAACAAGGTGTATAAGAAAGTTTGCTATCAGCATTTGTGGTAATTTGATAGTTTATCTAAGCAAACCTTCTCATACACCCAGCCGTTATGTGTAAGTGTTACATTAGTGATTCCAAATAACCTTTTTCTATAATATTTTCCAAACCATTAAATTCTAAATTAGTATCAATTTTAAAAACATTACCATTAGATGGTTCAGAATAATAATCAGTATAACCTTCACCAACCACAATAACATCATTAATTAAAGTACTATTTAATAATGAATCAAAAACTCTATGATAACCATCAACTAAAAACAATAAATTATTATCAGTTCTCCAAACATTTAAAGGTTCTTTATTACTATGTGATTTTTTACCATCAATAAAATTATTAAAAACCCCCATTAAACTTCTTTTACTCAATATTAATTCATTTATGTTAATCTTTAATAAATCATAATATTCGTCACTTTCTTCATCATAATATTTATTCTCATTCAAGAACTTACCAAAGTTCTTAACCTTATTTATTTGTTCTCTCATTTCTTTACTCATAACATTTCTTTATATATACATTCCGCTGTGTGTAATACTAGCCCTCGTTTTCCCATTTATCTAATATTTCTTTGTAATACTTAGATTCTTTTAGGTTTTTGTGTGGGTTATTTTTCTTTAATCCATTCGGCAACGAACAACATAATCCATCATGTCCTGTCATGCCATCACCTGTATGGCATCCACATTTACACTCCATTACAACTGCCCACTTATAAAACTCATAATTTACACAAAGAGTACACTTACATGATTTTCCCATATTTGTAATTTAAATCCGTACTAAGCCTAATACTACCTATAATCCATTGCGAAAAGCAACGTATCATAGCCAAAACGCTAACTACAAGCGGGTGTAGTGGCACGTATTTAATTTTCTGCGTAATCAGAAGAAAAAATAAAAGCCACCCGCTTTTGGTTTTACCAACCAATTAGGTTCTCCACAATTGGAGTGTTTTTAGTTCATATGCTACAATTCTTCTAACAATTGCATCAAATGTTTTTTTACTGTATTTACCGTCAGGTAAATCACTACCTCTATTCCAGTCTTCACCAACTCTGTTTTTTCTAGTTGATGCAATACAGCCTAGGTATCCACTACTTTTATCTGTTGGTTTATATCCAGAAATTGAGTAATAGTGGTCGTTTGTATGTAATCTGCAAATAAACTTGTTTTTTCCTGCCTCTTTAGTGTCAAGGAAAATTAATGCTTGCGAGTCAACATTTCCATATCGCACAAGTTCTTTTAACCATAAGGCAAACTCAGGAGCAATATCAATAAGTTCTTCGTACTTAATCAATGTTGAATTGTTTTTCTCACTCAACCTTCTTTTTAATTCTTGGTTGTATTCTTCATTTGTTTCTACTCTTTCCACTTGTGGATGAGCATCTGTTTTTTCGGGGGCATTTTTGCCCGACTTAACATCTTCTTTCATCTTATTATTAATTTATTTTTACCCACCCTTCTTTTTATTTTTTAGTGCTTCGTGCTTCGTGCTTCGTACTAGCGTTGGTGGGTCATTAATCCGCCAGTAGTTAACACTGTGTAAATTGCATAGCGAAAAGCTACGCACCTTATACAAACCGTTATATGCAATGCTACGTTTCTGCTTCGTATTAAGTTCTGTGTAAAAACCTTTTAAAAATTTCACTACTCTTGATATAACACACCACTTTCAAAAGCAATTTCATTTTTTTCTAAATTAACAACACAATTAAATAATTTCCACACATTTGTTTCGTTACTTGGAACAACAAAAATTGAATCATATTTTCCACTTACTAAATCATAACCATATTTAGATGTGAAATTAATTTTGAATGGATTCCATTTTTGATAACCAGTTAAAGATTTTGAACCATCTTCATTTGTTTTTTCTTCTAAGTAAATTGAAGGGTTTTTTTCAAAACTTATTTGACATATTATGTCACCTAAAATAATCTTACCTGTTTTCATTTTTCTTGTTTTATTTTTTCTTGTTTTATTTTACTCACACACTATTTAGTTTCATAAAACATAGCACCTTTTTCCTTAGCGAAATTTTTTATGTAATTTATCATTTGTGTTGAATAGTCATTCCCTCTAAATTCTCCATCAACACTAATCATCGCCAAATAAAACTCTTTTTCGAGATTTGGTAAATATTCTGAAAATTGACCACCGTCATAATAATATTCAATATACCCAATTTTATCATCACCATCTAACTTATATTGTGATTTTTCATTCAAATATTCACGTATAGTTGTTGCTATAAATTTTCGTATTTCCATATTATGATATAATTGATTTTATCACCCTTTACTCAGAAACGCTTCCAATGGCCAAGTGAATGTCGTATTCCATCAGTGTAATTTCTGTCTTATTGCTTTGATTCATCCACATTATTCGGTCATTAATCGAGTTGATTGACTTTTTAAAATACGCAGCTTTCTCGTATGCTTCTGTGTCTGCAGCTTCTAACATCTTCTCACTTAAATCATTTACAAGGCTCTTTGATTTCTCTAAAAGAAAATTTATAGGTATAGTTTTGTCTTTTAAATCAATCATTTCTTGCTTTATTTCGTTGCTCAACCTAATTAATTGACTAAAATGTCGAGGAGACTCCAGATTAATCGTGATGTAGTTAGCAAGATTTATATCAGCTGATATCTCCAAAATAGACACCACTTTTTTGATAGAATATTTATCGTGGTCCACCGCTTCTTTTGTTTCAAATTGAAAAGTTGCCGTGTATAAGCAGTCTATGTCATTAATAAATTCTTTATAATTTGACACACTCTCAAAATACAGCTCTTTCGTGTTTCCTCTGTCGATTCTTCTAAATTTCGCTCCTATTGGTTTAATAAATCTTTTTCCAGCGTCTCCTTTTTTTGTGTAAAAATCTCCGTTGAGGTTATAAATAACATCTCCATCTTTGAGGAGCGCTCCTTCTAAGAAAAGGTAAAAGTATAATTCAATTGTTTCTCCTACTGGTGGAATTCTAAATTTGCTCCCCAATGGCAATGTGGAGTGAGAGACATCTAATAGAAAATCTTCTTGTGATGTTGATTCTTGAGCCATCTCATCTTCTACTTCCTGAGATATGGTGCTTAGCTCTTTTCGAATGGCTTCTTCCAGGCTTTTATTATAACTCATACCAGTTTCGTCAAGAGTGCTTCTAATCATCTTGTTGCTGACCTTCACACTTTTAGCGTTTTCGAATGTAAGGGGCTCTGTTTGAACAAACCCCATCCTTTTCAACAGCTTGCACGCCCTAGCAAAAGAGGGTTGGTCCATAATTTCTGTATTAAGTGTAGGAGAGTTTGGTGAAGTTATGAAAATCATAGTTTCCCTTTCTTCTGAGAAAGGGTTCTTTATTATACAGTATCCAAGTTTAATATTGCTATTCATAATCCTTTCTATTTATGATAAATAGCATCAAATTGATAGGTAAACACTTTTAAATCATGACAAAAACATTCACAGTGGCTAGTGGCAAGCACTATTTTAAAGGATTAAAATTCCAAGAATTATTTTACCCTATCCTTATGCTTGTGGTTACATTTGGATTATCTATATCTTCTTTTGTTCAATCTACTTTCGTCTGGGGAGGATTAGGGGCTTCGTTGATATTATATGGATTTGCAAAATGGAAACTGTTAGACCTTGAGATATTGGCTAGATTCTCACCAGAGTGTCTTTACACTCTAGATACTAATTTTGACCAAATAAACAAGCTTTATGGCTTAGGGGAGGGTGTGCACCACAAAGATTCTGCAAGATTCGGCTGGAGATGTGTAGACGGTAAGAGTATCGAGATTATAGCTTACTGCTACGTTAGAGGCGAAAGACAAAGTAGAAAGCTTATGGATTGCTCCACTAATGAATGGTTAAAACTGGATTTGTACATTGAAAAAGGTAAGTATGTGTTTGTCGGCGAAAACGAAGACGGTGAGAAAGCCAGAGTTTCTATGCCAAGACGAACGGGTTTCTTCTTTGGTAGACTATTTACTTACAAACTGTTTCCTTACTTTGGAGGGTCTATTGGTGCTCCGCACCAGATGTCTATAGAGGTGGTGGAAAAAGAAAAATAAGAGATGGAAAACAAAAAATCAAACCTAAGCGAAACTGAAGAAGAAGCTCTGAGAAATTACATTCGTGAGCTCATGGTCAAAGACTTGGGTGAACATGATGCTTTATACACTAAGCCTAAGCATTGGAAAGACGAAGTAGCAGACCTGAGGACTGATATGACTCAACTATTACAACATATTGAGGATGACGAGTACCAAGATGGAGTTGAAAATATTGACCGAGTAACTTCTAAATTGAAATCTTGGAAAAACAAAATAAAAAAATACCTGAACTAATCACAGTGCTGGCTGTTGGAGGGAATGGCTGATATATGTGGAGGAAGCTCGAAATGAGGATGATGCTCCTGAATCTTGACTACGTTGTTTTCATCTAATTGAGACAGGTCCACAAGGGCTTTGTAGTTTTTTAAATAATGTATTAACAGCAATTCTATTCCGTATGGAGTTAATTCCTTTATTCTCGCTCTCATTGCCAAATGTAGTTCTTCATAGTCAAAGTTTGCCATAAGCTTCACTAACTCGTACACGTCCGCATCTAAAAATATAACTGGGTCCATGTGTTCATACATCTGCGGTTGACTCTCTAATATAAACCTCCAGTCCGTTGTTTTAAGCGCTGATAAACTCACTAGGTGTATAAACACCTCTCCCGTTGCTGCAAGCAGCTCTCCTATTTGAAGATTGTTGAACTTCTGATACGGAACACTCATCACTACTTTTTTTTGAAACCCATATGCCTTTGCAATCTGAAACCCTTGGATGTAAGAGAAGTTGTATTTGTGAATGTCTATTTTATCCAAAAAATACTTAAGTCCCATAAGCAGTAAGGAGTGGGCTTCTTCTTGATTGATGCTAGATATCTGAATCCCTAAAAAGCTTAGTAAATCTGGCCTTCGTTTTAAGATGTGCATAACATCGCCAACTCTAAGCCCTCTTTCTTTTAGCTTAATGTGGCTTTCAATAAACTCTGTTTCCTGATTGTCAATTAGCCTGACCACACAGCGAACTAATTTTCGTACAGGCATACTATTCCAGAGAACTTTGTCTCGAACATAAGAGCAATCACAAATAGTTTTATCACTCAACCTCTCAATATCTACTTTTGACATCAAGTGACTCATTTCGCCTTCTTCAAAGTATTCCCAACAGTTTTCTATGAAGTAGTATGTAAATGCCTCAGCTATGTGTCTGACTTTATCTTTTTTTGAAGACATTTGATTTTCTCATTTTATTAAATTATTATAGTGGCACAACAAGAAAATGTAAAGATGGCAAAACAAGAGATAAATATAGAAGAACTGGTTGGGAAAATATATTTCCAAATTGCAACATGGCACGGTGAGACTTCAGAATATCAAGAAGAAGAAAACAAAATTCGCTTGCAAGCCGCAAGCTTTAAAATCATCAAGACTGTTTTTTCTGAAATAGGGATAAATCTTCACGAAGAGGAAAAGAAAAATGTTAAAGGTACAGAACAAGACGATAAAATGGAGGGAGTTCAATCCAAGTTGTCAGGCATCGCTGCAAGGCTTAAATCCGAAGGATTTATTTAGCAATATAAACGCTTATTGATAGGTGTTTTTCTCGCCTATTTATAGGAAACAACAACGGCTATGAATAAGTCAACCAAACAACGCAACATGGAGCTGCTCGGACTTTCCGAGGGGGTCAATCTAAAGTCGCTTCAAAACGATTCATTTAAGCATTTGAGTGAATCCTATGAGGAACAAAAGAGTGACGAAGCTAATAAAGAAGGGATGACTGTTGAAGATTTTGAGCAAAAAAGTTTTAAATCACGCGAAGAAGACTCCGTGCTTTATGACCTTACAAATGAAACATTTGAAATCATGGTTGTAGACGAACTAATTAGCGAGGGGCACAGTGAGTTTAAATCAAGTGATGACTACGAAAATATTTCAACGAAGAAAGCTAAGGGTTTAATTAGAAAATTTATCTCCTCCTTAGATACTTAGTAGAGTAAAGAATTTTAATCAACTTTTAAGTCAGGCTCGCCAGAGTTCTGACTTTTTTTTGCTTCAGGAAGTGGCTGCGCCAGAAAGTCTATAGTGTTCGCGATTTCTCTTGCTTCTCGAAGGGTGTAAGTCCCTCTGGATTGAGCCATCTCAAGGTAATTTACCAAGTTGATAATTGCGTCGTTTGCTGTCATGATTGTGTTTTACTAAAAATGATAAGAGAATTACAGATTGTCAAGCTTAGTTTTCTTCCATCCTGTATTTGTTTTGATGTAGAAGAAAACATCATCCCAAGCAAATGTTCCGATTGGAGACTTGTCTTTTGACGTTGGAGTTGTTGAGTCTCTTAGACAAAGAAGAGGGCCTTCTCCGCTTAATGTTAGCTTGGCGCCTAGCTTATGAAAGGCTCCTATGCCGACACTGCCATCGCCTTTTACAACCAAGTGTGTGGTTGAATCTTGAAAAGCATTCTTTTTTTCTCCTGCTTTTGATTGTATTACTAAACTGTGATATGCAGGCGTATCTTTTTTCGGAGCTATTCTAAGCCTTGTTTTCTGGTAAGGTCCAGTTGTGAACTCGTGTTCTACCCCTAAAGTAACAGCAGCGTGCTCTTTGTTGTAATTTAGAGTTCCATCGATGGAAAGCTCTTTCGAATCAGACTTAATCAAGCCCGCCTCTATTGAGGAAGTCTTTAATAGAAGTGAATCAATTTTTTTAAAACTAGCTTCATCTCCTTCTATGTTAGTTATATTAAGCTTGTGGTTCAGTTTTAAACCATAAGTAAGACTCTCTCCTTTTGGCTCAGAAACCACGAAGTTATCATCTTCACACTTTAGCTTAGAAGCATTAGAATCTAGCTCTTTTAGCAGAGATTTGAAAGCAAAAGTAAGTTGTGTGAAATTGCCATCAATATTAGCTTTAAGTTCGTGTGGAGGTAATCTCCAATCTATTTTTTTTAATTTGAGTTCCATATCTATAAATAGTGTTAGCTTGTTAAACCGCTCATTATAATGGTCCAAGATTTTCCCGTTAAACTTTGATAATGACTAAACCCATTAATGCCACCACTAGATGTATCATACCCACTTGTTGTGCCTGACATAGATAAAGAACCTCCAGTCCACCCGAAGTTATCAAGGTCGTGAAGTATGTGATTTGACACTGTTTCATCCCAATTCGAGTTGTCATCAAACTGGAGAGTAATATCGTTGCTTGAACTTCCTGATATTGGCTTCATATCTAAATATCCATGCTCAGGGCAGTTATATAATTCGAGGTTTGTCACTGTGTTTGCTATGGTAGGAAGTGTTGTGGCAGTTAAGGAGGCGTTTGAATGAAGCCTGATAAACCCTCTTAACCCAGTAACGTTAGAAATGTCTAAGGTTGCTAAAAGAGGGTTTGAGAACACTTGAAATAAAGAAATACTGTTGCTCCAACCTCCTAATGTCATCCCAGATAAGACACTGTTGTTGTTAATCCTAAAATCAGTATTAACATTACTGAGCATAGAGAAATCTAAATCTTGTAAATTTGAGTTACTATTTAAAGACATTAAAACAATAGACCTAGAGGATGGTCCAAATAATACACTTCCGTTTGACTGGTTTCTAATGGTTATACTTCCTGCTATCCCACTCATAGGGCTTAGGTCGACTGTGTCAGTGGCATTATATCCGTTTGATTGCATAAACACTGTGCTTACACTATTTGAACAGCTCGGAAAAGTTACTGCGGTGAGTGACGTATTTCCAAATAAGTTGATAGAGCCGCCAAAATTGGGTCCCATTACGCTCATGTCTAAATCGGTTAACTTTGTAGACTGAAATTGCCAAACCCCTGTAGCTGCGCTGATTATATTCGTTGGAAATGTTATTGCAGATAGTGTCGACAGCGGATATGCATCAAGCGCTGTAAGAGCGGAAAAGGGGCTTAAATTTTCATTTGTTAACATTGTATCACGTATAGATAAAGAAACGCGGTAAATTGTGCTTGGCCATGTGACAGCGGTTAAATTAAAATTTGTCCTAACTCTAACAAAGCTATTGTCTGAGTCTTCACCTATATTGTGAAAACCAGATATGTCTAAGTTTCTCAAATCGTTTGCAAAAACAGAAAAAGTTGTTATTGCACTATTTGATTTATCTACTGGATTTACATCACTAGGAAAAATTATCTTTGTAAGATTATGGTGTCCAGCAATTTGAACACTACCCCTTAGTTGTGATTGAGAAGATAAATCAAAAGTTCCGATTAAGCTATCTGTTGCTCCAGTTGTAGTCCAAAAAATATCTTGCATCATGTTGTCTCTGTCAAACACGATTGCTCCTGTGTATCCAGTTGTTGTGGGTCGGAGGTCTACATCGTCCCCAGCAACGGCATATCCCAGTGTTGAAAACTCTGTTCTACTTCTTCTGTTTGTAGAAAACAAATTGTTATTAACCCTGTAATATATTGCCTCACCTGAATAAGTGAAGCCAATACGTTTAGACGACTGTCCTTGTGAAAATGAAAAGCTATTGAACATGTGTTATTAAGTATAATCTCCACCTATGGTCCAGTAGTATTTGGTTCCTGTGTAGTAGAATGTAACAATATCTTCACTACCGCTATTTGAAGTGATGTTAAGCAACCCTCCTGCTCCATTAACAACAGCTGAGCTCCCTGGAGGAGCTAAGGCGTGTCCGCCTGAAGCATCTTGCTTCACTAGAAGGGTGCCGTAGTCTCCTGCAGATACGTTACTTACATTTAAAGTGGTATCTGCAGTAAGGATTAAGAAAGCATTATGTCCGAACTCTAAATTCCAAATAGTGGTCGTGTTGAATGCAAGAGTCTGTGGTGCTCCACCTGTGTTTCCTGTTAATTGAGATACTAGCGCTATTGTCCCAGAAGCATCTGGAAGACTCCAGTTTCTATCAGCTGTGAGTAATGAACTAAAGTCGAGCCCAGCCATTCGTGTTCCATTGTAAGCTGATATAAAACCATTTCCGTTTGTTTGACTTCCTGATTTAAAGAATACGCCATCTTCTCTAAGGATGTCAAGTGTTTTCCCAACATATCTAAGAGCTCCATAAGTATCTCCTGTAATCATGAAGATGTCGTCTGAATCAGCGCGAACGCACCAATCACGGGCGCCAGAAGATGTTCTAAAAGTTAGGGATTCGCCAGAAATTGTTGGAGAGCCCTCAGTTACTATGTTGTTTTGAATAATGGTTTCTTGCCAGCTTTTATTTCCACCTCCTGATGTGAGCCCAGTCCATGCTCCATTTATATATTGAAAAAGGCCTGTGTTTGCAGAATACGCTATGGCTCCGTCAGAAGTGTTTGTTGAGGGAAGCGTTGCTCCAGAAAATCCTCGCATTTGAATCATACCTTCCCAAGTGATTGCCGCAGCGTTGGCTCGTTCGCCCGCTCCTGTTCCTCCCCCAAGAATCATCCCGTAGTCAGTTGCTGTAAAAGAATTAGTCCCTTGTGGCTGCGCATATCGGCCAATAACCACTTGAGAGTTTCCAGAGGCTGTGTTTGAGAGTCCTCCAGCTGATGAGTATAAGGCTGAAGCAGTATTCCCACTACCTCCACCCACAAATGAATATGGGCTTGTTGCTGTATTATCTCCCTGGATTGTTAGCAACGATGTGGCTGTGGACCCAGATTTCCAATATGCAGACTCAACACTTGTAAAGTTTGTTTGCCCTGTGTAATCATATAGCGTTAACTGCGCCCAATCACTTGAAGTGTAGTCCCAGGGCGTCGAATTAAGTCTATAATACATTCGGACACCATTAGAAATGGTTCCAGCAATCATACCAGCTCTACGTCTTTGAACTGTAATTCCAGAGAGGACAGAACTGTCTCCTGAGAAATTTCTTAATCCATCAACGCCATAAATTGTGTCGGTTACTGGATAAGTATCCTCACTGTCCGTAGGGGCTATAAACCCTGTTACTCTAACACTTCCTGGTATTGCTCCCATTATGTAATCGTTATATCAATTGCCGCGCCTAGAATATTCTTAGTCCTATATATCCTGTAATTTGTTGTTTGAGAGTTCCCGTTAGTCACGGATACGGTTTTATAGTGGAATCCATTTTCAGAACTTGCATACCCCTCTGCTGTGCCTGCCATTACCAAGTTGAACCCTGTTTGGTCATCTTTGATTGTGTTTATTGCATCAAATGAGTCAGGTACACAGAAGTATTTATATCCACCAGCAGCAAGTGTCCATGTGCCAGCAATTGAAACAACTAAAGAATCCTCTGAAAGAGCTTCAATTTGCGTTTCGTTTAAAGCTGTGTTTGTTGAGGTTCCGTAATACATCTTCCATCTCCACTCCATTGTAAATGTTTTTGAAAAATCTACACTCTCTGAATCTGTTCCTTTTATTGTCCATTCGTGAGACCCAGGAGTTGTTTTCTGAATCGTTGCTCCTAGTGCCAAGTTTTCTGTGCTGTCATCAGCTAAAGATGAACCAAGTGTGGCTGTGTTGGTTGTGTCCACGATTAATAACGTATTTCCTAGTACGTTAGCAGAGTTAGTTGTGGTCCAAGTGAATGTTTTTGTTCCTGATATAGACACTCCCGCCTCTACAACCACCGCTTGGCTATCTATTTCAAATGCTGAAAAAGCAGGATGTTGAAAGGGGTACAACAGAAGGTCGAACATTTGTTGAACATCGAAATTTCCCCCGAATGTTGTTCCTGCATCAATACCACCTGCATCAATCGTTGTGGGGTCTGAGTTAGTGAAAAAACTACCTGAAAACCCAGTAACACTTCCTGTGGCCAGGCACATAAAATTGTCGTTAATTTTATTCCTTCCTTCGTTAGGCGTGTCTTGTGGGTATATGTTGTATATGGTGCAGCCAGATGGCATTTTTTAGAGCTTTATCATAAATAGCTCAAGAGAAGAAATTGCTAAACATTAATTCTATATTCTATCAAACAGGATTTTTGCTAGTTCATCAGAAGTATTGTTTGTTCATGAAGCTCATTGTTTCATCGGAGTAAAAATCAGAAGCAAATAAAACGAACTCTTGTATCATCTCTAGATAGTGTGGACTAGGCATTCTTGAACCTTCATGCATTTTTCCTTGACACTGAGCCACCATTCCACTAATGGAAACACCATTATTTTTTCTTAGTAAAATTTCAGTTGTAACGTGTGGCTTGTTGTTTTTATCTCGAAGAGACACAATGATTGAGTGGTCATTTTTTATTTTTTGCTGGTATCCCATAGCACCAACACAGTGTCCCATGTGGGTTCCTTCAAACTTCAGCTCTCTTGGGTCTAGTATGTAAAAAAAATGCTCTTGGTTTTTGCATCTATACACAATTCTTTCAGGGTCTAGGTCTGGGCTATCTATCTTCTCAATCTGCATCCGCATAGCAATTTCTTGATGCCATGCCTCTTGTGCAAGAAACGCCTGTTTAAAGTTATACTTAAATGCGTCAATTTTTTCGTCAATCATCCAGTCCATAATAGATTGAAATTCCAGTTCCTTATCTAAAATATCTAAGTTTAATGGCTGGTCTTGTTTAAAGAGCTGTTTAAGGTGGTCTTTTACTATTTTAGCTATCCACGTGTCATATTTATGTTCGCGTCGATTGTCGTCGCCTTGATTGCCTATAAAACCAATTCTGGACCCAAGCTCACTGATGCGTTCTATAATAACAACAGCTTCCTCTTCTTTGTAGTATTTTGGGAAGAAAAAAGACAGATTATACTTCTGCCTCTTTGTTAGGTTTTGACTCTTGGACATAAACAGTTATTTTCATCTTATCGTTCTCTAAAACCTCTTCTTCCCAAATTGCTTCCATTAAGACTTTGCTTTCCAGCTTTATACCACCTATTTTATATACTTTTTTAAACGTTCCGACATTGTTGACTTCGTCAAGTTCTATGTTTTTCACGTACCAGCATTTAGTGACTTTAGTAAAGAGGTCTTTGAAAAATCTCCACTTGCAGCTGATGTACTTAAGGCGATGGACTTCTTGAGAAAGAGAAAGCATTATCTTTTTCTCTTAATTTTCAAAGCCTCAGCTTTCTTACTTACGCTTTTTTCTCCTCGATTAAGTTTTTCCGCCACATACTTAGCTCCATTTTTTGGATAATGTTTTTTGAGATAAGAAAGTTCTTCTTCGTCCCATTTTCCAGTCTTTAAATCGCTTTTGGTATACTCCTCTACTTTTTGTGATGCTTTACCAAGAATTGATGATATAGACGTTTCGTTAGGCTTGGGTTTTTCCTGAGCTTCTATAGCAACGTGGTCTTGTTTTAGTTTTTCGGTTTTATCTCCAATGGTATACGGAGTCAGAAATGTCATCCCTATTTTTCCATCGTCTTGAGTAATTTTGATTAATGCTTTTCGTTGATAAACTCGAAGGGAAGACGTCATTGCGTTTGACTCGGTCCAAAACTCCTGGTTAGGGGCTAAGTTTATTGTTTCAACATCTTTAGACCCATACTTTATCATTACCTGAATAGGATATGTTGCGTCATTGTTATTTGTGTGTGTGATACAAAGTGCCATTATAATTTATTTTGATAATAATAATCAGATTTATCCATAAAACAAAAAAAACGCCGCCTATTGGCAGCGTTTTTTTTGTTCTTAATTTCGTTTATTAAATTTTGAACCCTGGGTTGTTTACAAGCATTCCAGTATTAAAATCCCAAAGGAAAGCTTTCCCTGTGTTCTCATAATCCTCTTTGAATACTTTGTAATAAACAGGTGCTAAGCACATTGGTTTTTCAATCTCAATTACTAGTTTTCCGTCAACTGATTCTCCTTCTTCGATTCCACCGTCTCTTGATAGAGAGTTTAGGCCTTCGACTGATTCAGTGATTCCTCTTTTTGGTAAAAAAATTTCTTTTGAATCAGGTATTACGCTTTCAGCTGCATGAATAGTTTCTGCATCTTTCATTGTGGCAAGGCGCTTCCATCTTTCATTTAATTCAGTCTGAGTCGTAAGCCCAACTCTCGTGTATCGCTTAGAAACGGATTCATTTACAGACTCTTGATGAATCTGATGAACACCTACTAGCATTGCATGATATCCTCCGTTTTCCATTAGCTCAAGAACTTGAGGAACCTCCATTACCTTATACCCGTTAGCCTCTACTTCTGGGCTTGCTGGGTTTGCGTTTTCATACACAATGAATGTTTTTGATTCGGCAATTTCATTTACCACAACTGGAGTTTGAGCGTTTTTCAAATAAGTCCAAGCTGTGTATTTTTGACGAGCTCTGTCTTCGCTTTCTTTCAAATCGTGCTTATGAGATTTTCCACCTGGGTACTTTTGAACTCCTCCAGAATTATACTCTTCTTCTTCGTCAGAATTTACTTCTATACCTTCGGCGCCTGGGGCACCCATAATGTGGTTTTTTTTGTAACCGTCTAACGTCTCTTGAGGGACAACTTGCCAGAATCCGTCAGTCCCTTCAGGGATGATGCGGGTATGGTTTGTTGGTCTGCGATTCTCACGAAGACTTCGTGCGTAAGGAGTGTTGTTGAAGCGCTTTTGTGATTCTGTCATTTGTTCTCCAGCACTGGTTTGGCTTTTAAGGAAATCGTCAATCTGCCTCATGCAGTCTTTAACTGTATCTCCTTCTCCAGCTCCATATTGCCCTGTGTCGGGAGCATAGTCATAGTAATCAGTGTGCATCCATTTGTATCCAGGTATTCTATCGAGAGGTTCGATTTTTGCACCTTTATACATAACCGTGTCGCTTTTTCCTTCGTTTACTGGCTGGTCGAAAGGTGCTGATGAAGCAATGTTTCTTTTTCTTGTAGCGTTGATGGGAGCATCATAAGCAAATCCTCCTGCTCCGCCAGCACCTCCAGCAGATGTGATTTCTGAAACTTCTTCTTCACCATAAGCAGATGGAATTTCTTCACCAGACTCAGAGTACATAGGTTCACCTTCCCAGTGAGCTTCTCCTTTTACAATCCACTCCATCGTGTCTTCGTGGTCCCAATCTAAAGCTTCGCTTGGAGATAAAACATTTCCATAATTGGTTACAAAAAACGTGCTTTGAGCGTATGGGGTGTTAAGCGTGTTTTTTACCTGTTCAGCTGAATACGGCTCGCCTTCGGATTCATTCATTTTGTCACCCAAAATGAGGTCATCTTTTTCTTCTCTTTGTTCAGCTTGCGGGTACTCAGCAGGCTCTTGCTTCACTTTTACACGTGGTTTCCCGTTTGCTCTAGTGTTTCCTTCGGTATCTTGATGATACTCAGCAGGCTCTTGCTTCACAATTGGACGCGGTTTTGTCTCATCTATGTTAAAGCTTTCTGTAATCTTTTTTTCTGTTGATTCGAAATCATCAGAAAAGAGGCTTGACAGTGTAAATCCTTCAACCACAGATGCAGTTGACTTTTCAATGCCGTCTTCGTTTCCAAGTTTTGTCATGGTTATAAATCCTATTTCTTTTTCAGAAAACTCTTTGAGCTTCTTTGTCATTTCTTTTTTAAACTTATCCATATTGGCGCAATTCATAATTATTTTCTCGTTAATCATGTATCCGCCTTTTCCTTCTTGAAATCCACGAAACGCAGCGTCTTCTGTGTTTTTGTAATGCATTTCAACAGTCATAGTTGCAGGGTGGATGGTCATATGCATTTCAACGACAATTCTTTTTCCGCCAAGAGAAAGTCTTTTTTCGAGGTACGAGTCAGTTTTGGAACCAACTTTTACATTGTACGCACCTTCATCTACGCCATATCCATAAGCGTTTCCGTCGCCGTAAAATCCAGCAGGTGCAGCTTTTTGATTATAGCCAAGAGTGTTGAAAGCAAACTCTGCAGTCTCTTCCATTGTGTTTTTTAGGAAATTATAGACTTCTCCTCGCATCTTCTGTGCCTCTCTAAAGTCTTTGTTTCTAGGGACGACTCCCTTTGGGTAAATTATACCTTCAGCCATTTATACTGGTTTTGTAATAAATAGCTACAAAAACAACTTATTTCTTATTCCATCGCTCTGCGTAGGGGTGTTTTGCGTCATCCTCCTCGGACTGAACGTCAACATCTGCGAAATTAACTGTGTTGAATCTAACATTTGGAAAATCTTGAAGTATCACTGTGGAGCTTGAACTGTCAATCTCCGTTCGTTCTATTGCGTACTCTTTGTCTATCTCTAAATAGGATGCGACTCTTTTTTTGTCGCCACTCCAGCCTGAATGGCGGGTCTTTTCTGTGACTTTAACTCGAAAACCTTTTAGAGCCAGGATATTCATAACATCTTTTTTTTTACCCTTTTGTGAGCATGTGAATAATCACGCACAGTTCATCATCGATAAAAACGTCGTGGTCATACACGGAGATATTCATCGGATTCACTTCTTCTGGGCGCTCGTGCTTTTTATTATGGCACGTGAGAGGCTTGTGGCTATCAACTGTAATTTTAATTACTTTTTCCACATCAATTATTTGATGTTCCTTAACGTTGTAGCGCGGAGTAAGTGTGAGTGTTGAATAAGGCATAGGTCAATTTTGTTAATATACGTATGCAAACCAAAAAAGTTACGCTTTAACCAGCCCTTTTTGAATCCAAGCGTCCCAAGTCTCTGCGTCTTGACCTTGAATCCCAGGGTTGTCTTGATAGATTTGGTTTTTATAAAAAAATCCAATAAACCTCCTTTGGGTTTTGGTTGTCCTTTTAACTTTAACTTTCATCACAGCGTCGCTGAGGGTCTGGTCTAAATCCAGACCCTCGTCGACTGTGTACTTATGCTCTCTGTAGATTGGCTTCGCGTGAAGCCAAAATTGATAGTTCCACCTGGTGTTACACCAGTAGAATCTTAGTTTTGAATGTTTCCACCATTTTACCATTGCAAAAATGTAAGTTCAATCTTGCTAGTGATTATAAGCAACAAAAACACAGACAGGGAAGACAGGGCGCTAAAAATCATGAAGAACACCAAGTGAAACCTGATTCTCTCAAAAGGAGTGATTTCTCCGAAGCCATCTGTTTTTCTTATTCCATTCCAATCTTTAAAGATGTAATTGAAACAAAATCCACATGCAGCTAGGAAAAGTATTAAAATGATTTTCAGGACCCACGCCATTATTTTCCGTCTTCTTCCTCCGTTCCGTCTGAATTATCTTCCAGTTCATCTTCTGAGCCGTCTTCATGGGAATGTTGTTCTTGTTCTTGTTTTTGTTGAGCTTTCGCTGTGTCTTCTTGAATTTGAGTCATAAACCTAACAGCAACTTCTTGAGAGCGCTCCAGTCGAACAATTTGTTCAATAAAAGCTTTTACTTCTCTAATTGGGTCTCTAGTTAAATCGGAGTTATTCAGAGTTCTGCTAAGTCTGTCGTAGTGTAAGACTCTCTCAGCTTCACAGTCGTCATATACCTGACGTAGGATTCTGATATTATCCATTCTTCTTGGCTTCTTTAATGGCTTCCATCGCCTGTACGGTTGCCAGGTCTACAATCTCTGAACTCTGCATCACCTCGTTTGCTCCGAAATAATTGACATTGTTTAAAAACTCACGAACATCTGTTTGATTCTTTTTAACTTTACGCTGCTGCTGTAAGTCAACTTCAACATTAACTCCACAAAGAAGCTTATCTAGTTGAATCACTTTATGCTTACTGTCAAGTCCTGCCCACACTGGTGCAAATACGCAAATCACATAGTCGTATCTGTCGTCTACAACTTGTTCGATTTCACTTCGAGCGATAATGTATCCCGCTACAAACTTGCCCCCGTCTTTCTTTGGTTTGTTTGAGTAAAGAAACTTAATTCGGCTGATTTCAATGTCTTGGTTGTGGGCACATCTTCTTTTAATGAAAGCTGAAATTGCATGCATTTCATCATCTGCATCCATGTAAGGAACTTCGTAAGGAATGTCTGGTGTAATTGCGGTGTTATCTAATTTAGAAAAAACCATGTCTGAAAAACTCTGTGTTGACTCTGTTGTGTCCATGTTGTTGTGTTGTGTTGTGTTGTGTTGCACAATATAATCAAACATCAATTCATAACAAAGGACTACCGTTTATTAAAGGTTAAGCTTTTAGTTAAAGGACTTAGTGTGGTGTCTGACTTTAAATCGAAAACCAAAAGATTCCCTTCGCTGTCATAACCAGTGTTTTTGTAATGTGTATCAGTTAACCCAATCTCATCGCACTTATTTTTAAGTTCATAGAAATCTTTTTTATCTATTTTTCCCGTGTTTAATTTTTGAGTTATAACGACATAGAAATTGCCTATATCTATTGGGTAGTCTCTTAGGTATAAACCATTTCCCTGAGGGTTATTAATTTTGTAAACAGCCATTATTTTAGCCACAAATGGAAGAGGATTTTGGTGAAAGTAATTACTGGTTTCCGCTTCTATTTTGCTCATTGTGACTTTACACATAAAGCCTTGACCTTCGCTTATCCATCCATCGTTTGTACGGCGAGTTTTTTTTAGAGTTATGCCTAAACTTGCCTCAATTGATTCAATTAATTCTTCTATGCGAATATTTTCACCTCTATAGTTGCTTAGGCTTTTGCTTGAAACATTTTCGTCTATGCTTGACCAAAAAGCTTTTGCATCGTCGCTTCTACCTTCTTTTGAAATTTGAAACCCATTGTCAGATGAAATTTTTTGGACAACCTTAATTAGCAGGGTATATATCCCTTGTCTTCGGTATTTTTGATTTACTTCAGCTCCTCCTATTCTTAATGTGTTTGATTTAGAGTCAATATTAAAACCAACTCTCCCAACGGGTGTTAAATTCTCAGTTGAGGCTTTGATAGTTAAAGAACGATGTAAACCTGGTGTCTTAAATATTGAGATTGCTATTGGAGTCCCTTTTATAGTTGTCGCAATATATCCTATACCATTATATTTATCAATGATATTGTTTTCTTCTTTATATCTTTTCTCAGGAGGAATGTATTTATAATTGTATTTAGTCTTCAACAAATCGATATACTTCTGATTTTTTTCAGCCTTTGGATTCAAGTCGACAACATCAGTGTACATCTGAATGGCTTCGTCAGACCCAGTTTGTTCCGACAAGCTCTCAGCCTCGATTATTTTAATCTGCTCAGATTCAAATACAACAATCTCATCACCTGCTATTATCGAATCGTGCCCTTCTTGTTTTATCGCGTTAGTCCAATCATCTGAATTTTGGCCCAAGTCGGTAAGGTAGTCCATTCTTACGTCTTCTTCGAAGTCGTAAATCAGTTTGGGCTCAATCCCAATCTCTCGAAGTTCTTCTACTGAGAAATCGTTTACTCCTCTTCCGTATCTGGTGCCCTGAGTTTCTTCGTACCAGTCAGACACAATGTTTAGGTCTAAGCCTGTTTCTCCTTCGTATGTGTCAGGGTGCTTAGTTTTAAACTCTTCCCACCCACGGCTATGGTCTTTGTTTTTAGTGATAGATGCAAGAAGATTAAAAGCGACAATGTCTTTTGTCTTTAATTGCAGAAGCAAGTCTTTAAGGTCAATAGCTACAACTGTTTTTTTTGGGAGATTTAATTTATATTTTTCTCCAATACGCACAAGGCTGCTTTCGTTGACATAAAAAGGGTTTTTCATATCCAAGCGTACAGAAAGAACTTCACCAGTTCCTCCGAAGAATTCTGAAAAGCTTCTGGCTTTTGATTCTGTATCTGTAAAATAAAATCCCTTACCAAAATGGCCATCATTCCCACTGGTGGAGCCTATTTGTGATTTATCAAAAGAAGCAAACTTTCCCTTAGGGCCTACGCCATGATAATAAATGTTTTGGGTAGTATTTTCTTGAAGATACGACTTAATGTTTCCACTTCTAAAGAAGTCTACATCGAATGGATTAAGGCCTCTCTCTGGCTCGTGCCAAGGTGCTTTTGTTTTATGAATTTCGTCTTTGGTATCCACACCAACTATTCCTACATACCTTCCAAAAGAGCTAGAGCCTGGGGTTGGGTCAAAATATTCTTTTTTATCGGCATCATAAACCCACCAGTGTTCAATGGGGAAATCGTTTTCAAAAGCGTATCCCTTTACGGGATACAGATTTTCATTAGGCCTGTTGTGAATGTAATGAAAGACATTAGTTTCACACTTATTTGACTTTGATTTATCACACTTGATTGACGTAACCTCTCCAGAGCTAAGGCTAATACCATTTTTACTTTTGGATATAGCAACAATGTCTGGATGATTATGATAATCCTCTAAGACTTCTCTGATAAGTTTTCGTATGGAGTTTATTTCTGAAGCCATCTTTGATAGTCTTGCTTTGTTGCTTGAACAAGCGCTTTAATGTATTGGTCTTGGTTTAATTTTGCCTGAGTAACTCTATGATTACCATCATAGAGCATAAACAAGTCTTGGTCAGAATCGTAATGGACCTCGATGGGTTTCGCATCAAATAAATCAACGCCCTTCTGGAATTCATATTCGTTTCCTTCGTCATCTGACCAGCTTCCAGGAGTTGGGTCCAAGCCGTCTATTTTATCCACGGGTATCATCATTAAAAGCCCGTGCTCCAGATGATAATTTCCACCTAGCTTTACCATCTCAGCCTGAGTAAATACTTGTCGACTGAGAAGTTTGGAGTTGAGATTTGAGGGTGAACGTTTAGCAGGAGCTTGGTCCAAACCAAAGTGCGCCACCAATGCAGGAATATTAAATGCTAAAAACCGAATAAGGTCATTTTTGGAATCAGGCGAGTACAGACGTTTTTCACCTCTATAAAGATTTAGGTTGTCATCCAATGAAAAATCAGATAACTCAATCTCTAGAAGCGCTTTTCGTATAGCACGTCGAACCTCATTTACGGTGCCTTGAGCCATTAAGCCTTAGTTAAGAGTTTAAATTGTCTTTTTCACTTATTTTTTTATCGTACTGCTCTTCAGAGATGATGTTAGACAATAATTGTCGTCTCAGTTGTTTGTCTGGAAATCTTACGAAGTCAACTTTTTCTTCAACTTGAGCATCTTCAGAGAGGAGGTTTTCCATTCTCTCTTCAAACTGCTCCTCTGTAATTATCTTTGACAAGAGCTGCAATCTTAGCGTTTCTTGAATATTCTTCTTTTTGTTCATTATTTTTTTGTTTTGTGTTGCGTTCTTTGCCTTAGTCCAAACCGAGTGGTTTCTTGAGTTATTGGTTTTCATCATGGTTGCTGACATTGAGCCCATACCATCGTTCATCCCATATCCACCACCACCAACTCTTCGCATATGCTCTTTAGTTCGCATGTTACTGTCGTGAGTTCCAGCCAAAGCTCTATCTACCCACATTTTAGCGGCATTACCGCCATGTAAATCCCACTCTGGACTTCCAGCTTGATTGTTGTCAAAGAATGCTTTTAGACGCTTCATTTGAGCATGCGTTTGAATTCCTCCGTCCGCAAGGTCTTGGGCTTTTCTTACTCCACTACCCTCGTTACCTCCATTAGCAGTTTGGCCGCCACTAGAGATAGCGCGACGAACAGTGCTTTTTACGTTTTCTGGCGGAGAAAAAGACTTATTATTATTGAAGCCAAAACGCTCCAGCAAAGCTTCTCTGATGAAATTACGAATTTCACCAATACTTCTATCATGAAGGTCAAACGCCTTTAGTTTACCATTTTTATCGTAGCCCATATTTTCTGGACGCATATCAGAGGCTTCAATGCCTAATGCGCGAAATGCTCTATTGATATCATCTAGTTGGTCTGCGAATTCTTTCACATCGTCTGGGGCGTCTGTTTCGTCCCAGTCCATTGAGTGTGTATACTGAATAGGCAACCCTTGCTCTTCCATGTAGCTGCTGACTTGATAGTAGTAATCCTCTATTTCAGAGTCAATTTCTAACTCCTCCATTAAAATCCACTTTTCTCCTTCAACAAGCTCGGCAGCATAAATATCTGCAAACACTTTAAATACAGGAGAGGTGTCTCCGATAAGCCGCTTAGCTATATCAAACTCGCTTACAGCCGTTGTTTTTTTTAAAACTCGGTCTCCATTGACATAATATGCCTCACCAAAATCTCCCTTACCCGCCCAACTGATTGAGTCGGGGTCGATGTTGTTTTTTGCATAAAAATCCTGTTGAGTCATACTGTACTCTGTTGTATTTTCGGTTAAAGACATAACTTGGTCATAGGTTTCTAATTTTACGAGCTTAGGTTTCGCTGAATGCTTTAATGCTATTTCATTTTCCCAAAACTGCGTGCTTCTCTCCCATAAAGAAACTGCCGTGTCAATGTCATCACTGCTAATCTTTGCAGTTAGCCGATAGAGAATATCTCCTCTTAATTTTACCTCCCTAGGGCTAATGTGTGTAAGCATGTCCCAAAATGCACGCTCTTCATGCTGTTTAGGATTTGAGTACCAGCTGATTCCTAAATTGGTTTCATTTAACTTCTCCCCTGGCTTCATTGCAATAAGGCGATAAATTAATGGATTTGAGGGGGTGTCACCAAACCCATGAGGCCAAAGGCTTTTTATAGACTGATGAAAATCTTCAACAGCACATTCTTTTGCCTCATCCAAAGAATTAGCCTCATCCCAACACCCGCTAGATTCGTAAACCCCAGTCAAACCCCACTCTGCTACTTCAAGTAGTTCATCATATGATAAGTTCTCGAATCTCATTTAATTACTCAATGCCTTTTTTCAAAAGCTTGTTTAATGTTTCTTTAATTGCAATTGGAAGCTGTGCAGGGTTTCCAAGCGTTTTTAGATGCCAGTTTATTTCATCATAAAAACCCATGTTATTAATAGGGGCACCAGATGCTAATGTCCTTTTAATCGCGAGGTCTAATGCTTCTGCTGGTTTAATTGAGGTAGCAACTGAATTAGAACCTCCGTGCTTCTGCTCGTAATCGTCCACAAGAGAATTCACACTACGTCCACGGTGCATGCCTACAGATGCAGGAGTCGAGTATTGTGATTCATCTATTTTAGCTCTATTCTCTGACCCAGGGTCATGAACAGCACATTTCTTCATTTTTTCGTACTCCTCTCTAAGTCTTTGCTCTGCGAGAGTTTCTGTTCTTTCTTTTTTTTTCATATTGCTTTCGTTAAACCCATAACTCAATCCTTCGCTTGATGGGACTTCCTCAAATACCCACTCTACCCAATCCTTGCTAGGGCGGTTCCAACTTTCATTGCTTGTAATAAGATTATTTACGTACTCTTCAAATTTCTTTCTATGCTCAGGAGTGAGTAAAATGTATTCTCCCTCTGGCCATAGTCCTGCGCCTGTTCTGACTCCTTTTGTAAAGTTATTTGTAAACTCTTTAACTAATGCAAACTGTTTGGTTAGTCTGTTATAGACGATGTCTTTGGTTACCATGTCACCATCCCTATGCCCATGCTTCCTGAATAGTGTCTAATCGATTTAGGGATTGAGGACTGATACACCTTGTCAAGGTCCCAGGTGGATGTTCCTATCATTGAGTTTGTGGTGTTAGGCGGTTGGTCATCATCTCCCATTATGTTCCCATTGTCATCAATAACCTCTTCTAATTCGCCTTCTTGTTCGGAAGATGTTTTCAAAAAATCTTTAATGAATTTTTTGTAAGGAGGTTTGCTTTCGCCTTCTAGAGAGCTAAACCACTCTTTAAACTTCGCAAACGAAGTAACTATAGAGGCTTTGGTTCCAAAGTTGGTTGAAAAATCAATACGGATGTAATCATCATCTTTGTCAAATGCTACATGTTCTACACCTCCAACAGTATCTTCAGATATGTGGTTGTAGCCATTGTCCCATTCAGACATAGATTCCAGCAAGAATTTTTTGATAGATTTTCCCATGTATAAAGCGCTTTATAGTAAATAGGGCGAATTAGATGAAACCAAACAGCTGTACTGGCGTAACAAATCTCGCACTTGTAATCCGCATGCTTGTATGACTTTCTTCTTATCTTGTCCCACTTAGCTTTCGACACTTCGCTCCTAACGTTGGTAAACCAAGCAGTGGATGGAACGAGTTCAATCGTCAGTTTCATCTTTGAGGTCTCCAAACTGTTTTCTGAGGATGATGAGTTGCTGCTTGAGGGTGAATCCTTCTTCAACACCTTTGTCAAGGCTTTTCTCAAGCTCATCATATGTTATACCACTTTTAGTGAATATTGTTCTTCGAAATTGCTCCCAATCTTTTTTATCCATCGAACCCTCTCGGAAGAGGTCGGATAAGAGTGCTTCTATTTGGGCTTCGTATTTTCGAGTCATTCTAATCAGAGACTTAAATGTTCATGTGTTTATCCATTTTTTAATCAACTCAGGCTTTATTGAGTATCCAGTGTAATTCCCATCACTTTTCTCCATTCGCTTCAAAGGCGGCAGGTAATCTCCCTCTGGAGTTCTAACCACCACTCTACTTGCTCCATCAAAAAACTGATGGAGCAAAACTCCTCCATCAGGAAAAATGGTTACGGATTTTAACTCGCGGTAAATCTCACCATCGTCTTCATGATTGCGATAGACTTTTTTCAGAGTGTTGTCTGTGAAATGGTAAGCGTACTTTATTTCCCCACACTTGTATTCAATGTATTCATAGAGATTTCCTTGTCTATCATACTTGAACACACAGTCTTTTTCAGATATTCCCTGCATGCTTCTCTGATTTAAACCAAAAAAAACTTGAATTAATCATAGCTCAATATTTGATAAGTCGAGAGTGTCATCTCCTCGATACTTAATGTCTGTGATTCGTCTGATTGCTATTCCTTTCATCTCTAACCAGTCTCGCACTTCTTTAATGACTCTGTCGGATGCGTGAGTATTGTTTTTCCCTTTTAAGGCGTCAAATACAATTCCATCATAGTAATCTATTGTCAAGCCCAAAGTGAACCTTAGTTGCTCCCCTTGTTTAATTGGTTTTCCAGATACAAGCAACTTGCAAACCAGCATTTCGTCATCCAGGGTTTTTTGTGCATATCGCCCAGCTGAATGGTCCATTTCCTGTCCTTCTTGAACAAAATCATGAAACGTGTCGAGGATTTTGATTCTAACTTTTCCTTCATACTCTGGCGGTAGCTCCTCTAAGATTCTATACTTATCGACAATCTCTGTGAGTGCGCCGTTGTTTCCTTCCTCTGATTTAGAGAAATAGTTTTGTTGAGTCATAATTCCGTCGTGGAATTTAACGAGCGCATCATATTTTTTTATTTTATTGAAGAATTTGCTTCTTACAAAATTCTTCTTATGTTCTTCGTCTACAATTCGGTATAGATACTCGATAGCCATAATGGCATCGTCGTAAAACGCAAAATCAAAGTCCTCTACTACTCTGTAGTCCAAGCTTTCTTGGATGACTCCTTTTTCGTCAACGAACGCATGCTTCTTAGATTCTTCCTGTACAAACGAAATGACGATATTAAATATTTGAGTCATCTCTTTTTCATCACATTCTCTTCTGTGATAAATTCTGTCAATAATCGCCACTAAGAATTCTTTCGGATGCTTTTGCATCAACGAGATTAGTTTCTTCTTGTCTATGAACTTGAAAAATCTAATAAGCTTTTCGTATTCTTTAAATGAGTCTATTCGTTTAAAGATAAACTTAGAGATTGCACCATCCTCAATCGCCTCTTTTACGTTCATATCACCTTTTTTCTGTCCACGCTGTGCACGGGCAAGTTGAAGAGCTTTTTCATAAGCCCTCTGATTTCGAACTTTTATAGTCATCTCCTTCTCGTCACCGTGGGAAACAATTAGTTCTGAGCTATCGTCGGACTGGTCCTCAAGCTTCATTTCTACGTCTGTCTTGTAGATAAAGTCTCTAACGTTTCTATCTTCCCCAGATATGTCGTCATTGACTTGGTCGATATAGTTTTTTATGAGGAAGTTAAATATTGCCAATGGTGATGTGACTTCTGCTGCTTGAATCTCTTCCAACGATGGAAGATGGCATTTCACCATTACATCATACAGGAACTCGGCTCCTTTAGTGATGGCCACAGTGGACAGGTTACTATAGAGTCTAACTGCCATGAATATCGACAAGACTTTCTGAAGCTCTCCGAACCCTGTGTCTTTACTTCCTCTGATTTTAGAGATAATCTCTTGCATGACGTGAATTGAATCAGCATCAGGAACAAAGTTCGCTAGAGAGTTTATGAAGTGGTGAAGATTATGAAGACCAATAACGTATTCGGAATCTCTCGACAAGAAGTCTTGACACACTGAGGTAATATCACTGAGGTCTATTTTGAACTCTTCGTCTGAGTCTATGCTTTTATAAGTGGCCGAACTATCGATTTTGCTAAATGAGAGTTTTTTATATTTGACAGCTGTGTCATACCCTTCGTCATCTCTTACAAATCGCACGTGATAATAGTAAATGAAGAGGTTGTCTGCGTCGGTGTCCGTGTGGAACCCTGATGCAAACGTTTGACCCTCGCTCACTAAGTATTTTTTATCTAATGGGTGGACATAATTTGTTTTACACTTAGGGCACGTTGTTCCCTGGTGTATAGCCATTTTAATGTCGTTGAACATCTCTGAAAACTCTTCTAAGTATTCTTTCTGGTCGTCCTGCACTAAATCAGTAACGTTATCTAAGGAGTTAAATTCATCAATATCCGATGAGAAGTGATTTCCACACCTGCAATGAAAGTGGTCTTCTTCTTCTTTTTCATATGTGAAAGCGAACTTATTTTTGAGATTTATAATCTCTGGAAGCTGGCTGATTTGCGTCATTGTAACTTAATTTTATATGATTTAGCGTAAAACTCACTCATCGCTTTTTAGCGTGGGTGAGATGTAAGCGTTTTTTTTATATATTTACAAATAAGTTCTTTTTCGTTGTTTGCATAAAATCATAAGCGAAACAAAATATTAAGCTGTGGGTTGGGGACCAACTTCGCAGGATAAACAAAAAGGCGGTGAGGCGTTGCCATTGGGCAAGTCTACGAAACGCTGTAAATTCTGAATATGTATCTGCTCTTTGCATTTATATTTTTTTTAGAAGCCCTTCCATCAGCTTGCTGTGGATGGGTAGTTCACAGAATATAATCAGTTACTTCAATAAAACAAAAAAGAGACTTAAATTAGTCTCTTTTTTGTTTTATATTTTATTGGTGTTTAGAAGCCTGGCTGTTCAAAGTTGATTCCAGCAATCTCATCAGGCGCTGCTCCTGCGTTTGGTGCTAAATCTGTGAGATTTGACTCTAAAGCAGCATTAACGCCACGTGTGAATCCTTTTCCAATGTCTATCAGAACAGATGGATTTGAACGCTCTTCCCACTCAAGCGTGTCAAGGTATTCTTTAAAAGCGCTCTCGCCTTCTTGGCTGGCATGTAAAGCCTGTTCACCTGCTCCAAGTGTGCCTTCACTTAATCTTTTTTTTTAGACTCCATTAGAGTCGCAACTTTCTCAGCCTGGATTTTAGTCCATTCTAGCAATTCATTTCTATTCTTGAAGGTAAACCCTTCTTTCGGCATCTCAATTGCTTTAGCTATAGCTTCTGGAACTGCTTCATTTTGTGCATCTTCGTGAACATCTGCTCCGTTCATCCCGACATTTGTTGCCTGGTCTGAGCTTAGATTTCCTTTTGCACCGACAAAAGTTTTTGTCCCTTCGTCAACTTCCTTGTCCATAGAGTTCATTTTTGCTTCGCCATCTTTATCAAATGGTTCACCTTTCTCTTTGGTAGGGTTTGATTTTTTTGAATCAAAGTTTGCAGTTTTTTGACCAGCTGTGGCCGATTGGTCACTTGAAAGGTCTCCACCTGCGTTAACTTTAACCGCAGTAGACGCCGCTCCGTCACAGCCAGCCTCTTTGTCCATTGTATTCATGGCAACGTTCATAGGGTCTTTGGCAGCAACTTTCGCTGATTTAGTTTCCTCGTTTCCACCAATGTTCTTAACTTTGGCTTCTGGATTTGCGCTTGCTCCACCAACCATCTTGTTCATAACAACATCAGTTGGATTGCCTGCTGCTTTTATCTCGTCAGCCTCGATTAGCCTTTGAGCTTGTCCGTGGATGTATCTTACGAGGTCTTCTTTTCTGATTTGCTTAGACATGTGTATTCGTTTTGTTTGCTAGAATTCCCTCATAAATAGCAAGGAAAACAACAAATTCAATTTTTACGAAACTTTTATAGACAACCTCCGTATATTAGAAGTAAATAGCGTGATGTGGAAGTAAGACTCTCATTAAGTCTTTGGGGGATACCCCTGCTGCTGTTCGATTCAGCACACGCTACTAAAAAAAATATAACTCAAAAAGCATATGAATATAGTTAAGACTATTCTACTTGGAGGTATTGTTTACTTCTGTGTTTATTTTGGACTTCCAACTTGGAAAATGGACAACCCCAACATGTGGCTTACATTTTTGTTTTGGGGAATTTGTGTCACAGTATTAGGGATAAATTGGTCTAAAAGCAAAGCCACACCTTTCACTTGGGTAGGGGTAATAATTAGTGTTTTAACAATAACTGTGCTTCTTTTACAGTCGATAGGGGGGAATCGATGGTTAAATGACGAAAAATATCGAGATTTAATTGGGGTAGTGGAATATAAAGTATATTCAGATGAGGTGGCTCCAATTGACCAGTCAAAGATATTTGTTATACCGCCATCAACTGCTTTATTACTCGGCCAGAAGTCTCTTGTAGACCCAGAAGATACCACTGAAAACGTAGTTGGGTCTCAAGTTGAGATTGGTGAGTACGTTCTCCAGGAGGTTAATCAAGGGATTTACTATGTCGCTCCAACGCTTCACACAAGCTATTGGAAATGGCGTAGCAACAAACAAGGCACACCAGGATATGTAATGGTGAATGCTGTTGATGAGAAAGATATTCAATACATAGACACGTACAACATTGTGTATCAACCAAAGGCTTGTTTTGACCAGAACTTGGAAAGGCACCTGTGGTTGAGCGGGTATTCGACAACTTATTTGACAGATTATCAGTTTGAAATTGACGACATGGGAAAGCCATATTGGGTTGTGACTATGTATGACAGAACTATTGGTATGTCAGGGAAAGAGGTTTCTGGATGTTTAGTTGTAGACGCTGAAACTGGGGAAATAGAACAGTACACCACTAAAGAGGCTCCTGATTGGGTGGACAGGGTCCAGCCATCTCATATAATCCATGAACAACTGGTCGACTGGGGTTCTTTAGCAATGGGTTACATTAATTGGGATGATAAAAACAGAAAGAAAATCACAAATGACATGAGTGTTGTTTACGGAAACGATGGAGATTGCTACTATTATACAGGTGTAACTTCTGTTGGGAAAGACGATGCTACTATTGGATTTATTGAAGTTAACACAAAAACTAAGAAAACCATTTTTTACAAAAAAGCAGGAGCCACCGAAGACGCTGCAATGAAGAGTGCTAATGATATGTATGCTGACCTTGGCTATAAAGCCACTTTTCCTAAAACATATAATGTTAATGGGGAGCCAACATACATAATGGGCATGCAAGCTTCCTCAGGCATGATTAAGGCCGTCTGTATGGTTAACGTTGAAAACTATAATACTGTCGGAAATGGGGAGACTATAGGTTCAGCACTGCGCGATTACCGAGGCAAGTTAACTAGAAATATGCATGATGCTATATTATCTGAGGACATTGAAAAAGATTTAGCTTTGCATGTCATACAAAGAATTAGGCAGGATGCTGAAAGTGGGATGTTCTATTTACTTTTTGAAGGTCAGGATAAAATCACCACTGTTGATGGAGTAAGTTTCCAAGAGGTTTTTTTAAGCGAAAGACAGGATTCAGTAGTTGTAGGAGTTATGCCTTCTGAATCGGAAACAGAATCGGCTGTCTATTTTGACAACATTAACTTAGACATTCAAGTGTCCGACAAACAAGAAGAGTTAGAGTTTAATTTAAAAAATCCAGTAATTTACGATAATGGTAATGAGACGGCCTTGCCTACGGGAAATAAAAAAGATTCTCGAAAAAAAGGTATACTTCCGAATTAACAGCCATATTTATAACAAATTCAATACACCAATATGCGACGAGGCAAAAAAGCCCAACCTAAGAGACAGGATAAATTCACACACAGAGTCAACCATCAGATTAAAGTACTAGAGGTACGGTTAACAGGTGATAGTGACAAGTTTGTATCAGGAGAAGTGTATAAGACCGAAGAAGCTAAAAACATAGCGGCAAGTCTTGAGCTTGATTTAATAGAGATTTCCCCAAACGCAAAGCCTCCTGTATGTAGAATTATAGAGCTTGGTAAATTTAAATATGAAATCAAAAAGAAGGCGCGAGAGCAAGAAGCTAAGCAGCGAATAGCAAAAGTTGAAACAAAAGAGATTCGTTTAGGGCCAACAACTGGTCCAGGTGACTTAGACTTTAAACGCGCTCATGCAATCAGCTTCCTGGAGGATGGAAACATTGTCCGTCTAAGCATGTTTTTCCGTGGCAGAATGATTGCAAATAAAGAAATTGGCCAAAAGCTAATGCTAGAGTTTGCGTCCTCCCTTGAAAGCTATGGGATACCGTTAGCGTTACCTAAGTTCGAAGGAAAAAGACTAAAAGTGGATATTAAGCCCAAGCCTAAACAAAAATAAGAAACTGCCGATGAACGAGATGAAACTGAGACTTGACGAACTCTTGATGGAGATGTACATCCCAAATGAGCGCAAAGACCTTAATTTCATCTCTAATATTCGCTGGCTTCTTGGAAATCTAGGAATATATAACTCTGATTCTGAGGGTTATGATGAAGCTTTAGACCTTCTTAGAACGCTTACTAGAAAAATGCGTAGTTAATATTTTCGTTTTTTAGGACTAACTTTACGTTCTTTTAGAGCTGTAAAATTTCCTTTGGCTGTCTCAATTGTTGTGAGTTCGAAATATTTGTCGTCTTTCTTTAGCAGCTCAACAAGTGTTCCATCTTTTTTCTTGAATGTTACTCTTTCAAACACATATTTACTGCGTTCAGTCTTGATGTGCTCAGCAAGTACTGATTTTACAGTTTTTGATGCAATTTCTTCAGCAATCTCACGAATAATAGCTTCATTCATGTGATACATATAATTCTGGTGCGCTTTATAGTCCTTACGCACCTCTGGAGTAGATTCTGCAACTGGAGAAACTTCTGAAGCAAACCCTTGTTTATCGCTAGCGAAATCTCTATATGAGAGAGCATTTGATTTAGCTGGTTGTTGTTGAACAGGCGACTGAGTAAGCGGCTGCTCCATCTCAGTTTGTTTTTGTTGCAATCTGTTCTGTAATTGATTGGAAACATTCATTGCGTTCCAATTTGGGCCATAATTGTCAAGATTAGCTCCAATTTCTCCTCTTGGGCTCATTGAAAGCCTTGCACCACCACCGCTACCGTAGTCTGGGTCAAACATTTTATCGATAGCGCTCAACTCTGAGTCATTACTTCTATCCACTCCTGATGAAAAATCAGCAACCGAAACTTTTTTGTCTTCGTCTACTGGGGCTCCGTTGTGGGGTTTTACTGGAATAGGATTGAATCCAGATGGTCCTGTTTTAGACTTTTTTGAAAACATTTCCTGGTACTTTTGACGAAACTGTCCACTAAGGACATCGCCATATTGTCTTCTAACGGCTGGTGAATGTGCGTTCCCATTTACATCCCCCTCAGTAAGACCTCCTCCCACAGGTCCTTTGTACCCCAATGTCTGGAGTCTGTTATATCTTTCGTCTTGTAAGGTTTGATGATTCTGCTGATTCATTATCTAGGTAGTTCTGGGTTGTTTTCGTCATGGAGGCGAATGTTGCAAATTTTGAAATCATGTAGAAAGAAAAAACGGTGATATACTATTTTATCTTCCGTAGATTCTTCTTCGTCAATACTCTCTCCCTTGTAAATAGCTTCAAATAGTGAATATTGGACGTCGCTCATTGTTAGACGACAAGTGAGAGAGCTGGGTCGAGATATTTCTCTAGATTTCCTGAATTTCACTTTTCCAACAAAATCGTTCATCATTATTTTGAACTCAATGTAACTTTCTTGTTCTACTTGTTGGTAAGTAACGGAGTCTCCATAGAACTCCTCAAACTTATTAGTGCTTCCATCGAACTCAAGGTCGACTAATGCTTCTATTGGTTGTTTTTTTGCCATAAGTGTAAATGATTACTGTGTCTAGTGTTTCACTCCACCAAGCGTAGTATGATTTGCTTCTTTTTGAGCCGCCTCTAAATAGCAAAGAGTCTATAAGAGAATTAACGCTGAGGTTTTTAAATTTCTTCTTCAAAGATTTTATTGATTTAGCAATTTCTTTGTCGTTATCCACTTTTATCTCAGAAAGTTCTTTTTTCTGCTCTTTAAAATCTCTTTTAAGCCACGTGACAATTTCAGTTTTAAACTTGTCTTGGTTTATAAGGATTTGCTTAATGGTATGATTCACACTTAATGATAGTTTTTCAAGGAACTATTTTAAAGCTTAAACAGCTGCTGCTCCACCAGCTCCTCCACCTGCAACCGCTCCAGGCGCTTCTCCAGGAGCAGAGCTTAATCCAGGAACCATTCCTGGCTGTTCTTGGCCAGGAAGCATATCATCGGCAAAGTCTTCTGGGGCTTCCTCGTTTCCAGTAAGTTTTTGTCTCCATTCTTTTTGCCATTCGTTGTAGAAATTGTAAATCTCAGGGAACAATTCTTTGTTTTCCTGGGTCAGCTCAACCCCTTCTGTTTCAATCCTTAGCCCATTGGGAATGGAAAACATCCATCGCATATTTCCTTCATTTCCAATTTGAATATATCCAGATGCAGTTACAGCAATCCCTTTTGGGTTTTGCGTGAATGACATGCTTTTTCTGTTCTTGCCCTGCTCATCGAATGTGACAGTTGTGTTTGGATATTTTGAAAGCGTCTCGGCAAACTTTCTTTCAAATTCATTTATTTCACCAGCATCTATCTGTGGAATTGCTCCCTCAGCTAGGCCATATATTTTGTTGAACCCCGTGTCTTCATAGCCGCCATTAAACAAGATATTTTCAAATTCTCTGTCGTCCATCTTTGGAGGCAAATCAGCTTGAGGCTTATTGGCTGCTGCTGCTTTTTCTTGCTTTAGCTTGGATGCTGCTGCTGACCACACCTCTTTTCTGATTAAATCTTTCAAATCTTCTTTGTTCATATTAAATCTGGTTTATGAAGAACGCGCTCTTCTCCCATAAATACTTATACTGTAGCACAATCGTCTTGCGAATCATGTCCTTAACTTCTTTCTTGGACATGTATTCACCTTTTTTTGTTTGTGTTTCAAATTCTTTTTTGACAAACTTTCTAAGCTTGGCCTCTGTCCACGCATCAACTGATTCGTTTAAGCCGACAGTGCTGTAAGAGCCTTTTTCAAATGGTTGTGGGTCAACGTATCCAACTTCTTTGTTTGACTTGTTTTTTTGAGATTTTCCTGTTGAATTAAAAATAGATTTTGCTGGCTCAAAGGAAAGAACAAGCTCTTTTAAAAAGTCTTCAATTTCTTTTATGTCAGAAGGCATTAAAGGTCCGTTATATTGTTTTGGAACCTGTTCTATAAGAATATCCAGAGCCATCTTCAAAGCTGGCTCAAATTGATTCGTTCCTTTATCTGGGTACTCTTCAATCCAAGCAAGATGAACTCTGGTAATTACACCTTCTTCGTAAAGCTTGTTTGAAAAGTCTTCCTTTTGTTCAGAGTCCCAATCCTCTGTTTCATTCATACTAAACGCATCAAGAGTTTGCGCGTCGCCCTGATTGTTAATGGCATACATCTTCTTCCCTGGAGTAGACTTTGCTGCGTCAAACTTTTTCTTACTAGCAGTAATAACGCTAATAAAGGTGGAGATTAAGCTCTGCATCTCTTCCCTCCTGAGGCCAGATGAAAATTTTAGCTTTAAATCAGGGCCTGACTGAGTAAATAATTCTACAGTAGCTTTATACGTTCGTACAAACCACGACTTATCAACACTTAAGTCAACACCAACTTCCTTAGCTATATCCGCAGCAGTTTCATCCCTTGTCAGATATTTAAAAAGTATCTCTACTGGATATGTTTTATTTTCCATACTTTGTTGCTAATCGATTAAGCATCTCTAGAATTCTGTGGTCTGGATACAAGTCAAGTTTATCTTTTCTAACTGTGGAGTGTGACCAAATTCCAGGAAGAGTTTGTCGAATAACTTCGCTATCATAGTCAAACCAAGAATAGTCAAACTCGTATTGGATTTCGATATTATATTTCTCAATTAAATGCTCACAAAGTTTTTCTGTGGCATTGATTTGCCCATCAGTAAATGATTGGTAATATTGAAAACCTCTAAACCCTCTAGGTAGGCTGTAAACTTCATCTTTAGGTATTACTTTTGTAGAGTAATCTTTTGGCCAAGCGTAGTATTTTCCATCTTTTAACTTTAAGGGCCCATAATTGCAGATTTCAATTCCAAATGATGATTTATCTAACCTGCCCTTAGTGCCTTTTATGCCTAAGTGATAGCTCCAGTAGTCTGGATTGAAGCATTCAAACACATCACCGTCGCCATCTATGACAAATGGCGTTGCAACTCTAGGCTCATTAGAATCCCAATAATCTATTACGTTTTTCGCACTTGGCCCTCCAGCTGTAAAATGAAGAAAGATTTGAGTTTTTGACGTAGTTTGCTTGATGTATTGCCCCGTAGACAGTCTGTGACTTTTATCTACTGGCATTGGATATTCTTGTTTTGAAGCTTCATTAGTCACTGATGGCTTCCATGTTCTTTTTCTTGATGCATGTGCTTTTAAAGCGTCTGCAGTTGACTGACCAACTACACCGTCATTCATCAATCCAATTTTCTTTTGAAAAGCTTTTACTGAACGTTGCGTTTTTGCACCATAATCGCCATCTATAACCAAGTCGTAACCTAGAACCGACAGCATTTTTTGCACTTCTATTACTTTCTGACCTCTATCTCCTACCTTTAAAATCATGCCATTAGTGTTGTTGGTTTATAAATAGCTGGGATATTTATGAATGCGTAGATGTAACATTTCTTTATTTCCTGCGTATATTGTAAGTGATGGTAAGGAAAATAGTCATAACACCCAATCGTGATAATGAAGTCCAAATGGATTTCACAAAAACCTTTAAAGCTAAGTCAGGGATTGAGCTTTACGAGCACATTATAGTCAGAGAGGAAAATGGGGCTCAATGTGTGTACACTATCATGAATGAGTCGTGCTTTGAAATACTTAAAAAAACTTTATTGGAATTCCAAGTAAATGTTCAGCAGGATGTTGACTTCACCGAGAACTTTAAAGAGCTATATAGAAGCGGAAGATTATGTGAATTTGTTTATAGCAATGACACACTGAGTCCCAGTGATTTCATTTCAGACTTTTATTCCAAGCACATTAAATGCGACGAGGTTCTTGAAAAAATTTACATTGGTGGAATTAACTCTCTTGATAAATTTGACCGACAAATACTTACAAACTTCAACACTTCTGAAGCAAAAAAGTCAGCTTGAAGCTGACTTTTTGTTAAATTTGTTTTTATAAGACGGAGCGTAAAACCCATTCATCGCGCAGCGTGGATGGGATGAAAGCGACCTTATTCAGCAAATATAACAATTGTTTTTGATAAAGACTTGATGTTTTTGGTTTAAACGCATATATT
>Ga0208414_1000046_pt1 | contig 144607 bp, 137 predicted proteins | sample AntAceMetag02UKE_FD_184770 | JGI IMG/M metagenome (GOLD analysis project Ga0208414, IMG submission 184770) | Saline lake microbial communities from Ace Lake, Antarctica - Antarctic Ace Lake Metagenome 02UKE (SPAdes) (version 2) | ecosystem: Environmental > Aquatic > Non-marine Saline and... | reverse complement strand
CCATGCCAGCTCGTGAGTGGCACATGGCAAAGGCCCAGTTCGCCGTGCTCTTCCAAGAACGCTTCAACAGGGCTGCCGCCTGAAATGTTCAACAAGCCCGGCCACACACGAAATTCCTGACAGTCCCTGTCGACGCCTTCATAGGCGCGACCCGGCCGGAGCCCGCCTCCCCATTCTGAATTCAACCCCCACCCTCGCCGCCCCCCATTGCCGCCGCCCGGCAACCTGACCTACGCTCGCCGGCGGTCGGCCCGCGCGGCCGTTCGCGACCATGCCTAGCACACCGACCCCGCCTCCCTCCCGACGGGGACGCATCGCCCGGCGGCCAGCCCGCCGGGGCGGCGTTCCCGAGACCCGGCCTCCACAACCCGGCCCCCACAACCCGAACGGCCCCCGACATGTCCGACGAGACTCCCGGCATCACCCCTGCCGCCTCCAGGCAGACCTCCCGCGCCACCGGCACCTCGGCGCTGCACGCCGTCGACTATCCCGGCGCCTCCGCCAAGCTCGACGCGCTGAAGTGGCGCTGCATCGGGCCGTCGCGCGGCGGCCGCGTGGTGGCGGTCGCCGGCGACGCCGCCGATCCCATGACCTTCTACTTCGGGGCCTGCGCCGGCGGCGTGTGGAAGACCGTCGATGGCGGGGTGTTCTGGCGCTGCGTCTCGGACGGCTACCTGACGTCGGCCACCATCGGCGCGCTGGCGGTGGCGCGCTCCGACGGCAACGTGATCTACGCCGGCACCGGCGAGACCACGATCCGGGTCGACGTGTCGTTCGGCGACGGGATGTACCGCTCGACCGACGCCGGCCGCAGCTGGCGCCACATCGGCCTGCGCGAGACCCGGCACATCGGCCGGATCGTCGTGCACCCGCGGGACGCGAACCTGGTGTACGTGGCGGCACTCGGCGACGCCTTCGGCGCCAACGACGAGCGCGGCGTGTACCGCTCGCGCGACGGCGGCGAGACCTGGGAGCGGGTGCTGCACCGCGGCCCGGACGCCGGCGCCGTCGACATCTCGATGGACCCGAACAACCCGCGCATCCTGTTCGCGGCGTTCTGGCAGACCCGGCGCAACTTCTGGAACCTGACCAGCGGCGGGCCGGGCAGCGGGCTGTTCCGCTCGACCGACGGCGGCGACACCTGGACCGAGATCGCCGGCAGCGGCTTCCCCGACGGCATGCTCGGCAAGATCGGCGTGGCGGTGTCGCCGGCCCGGGCCGGGCGGGTGTTCGCGCTGGTCGAGGCCGAGGGCGACAAGACCGGGCTGTACCGCTCGGAGAACTACGGCGCGAGCTGGGTGCAGGTGTCGCCGAACCGCGACCTGATGCACCGGCCCTGGTACTACACCCATGTGTTCGCCTGCCCGAGCCACGCCGACACCGTGTACGTCACCAACTTCCAGATGTGGAAGTCGACCGACGGCGGCGCCGGGTTCAAGGAGATCACCACCCCGCACGGCGACAACCACGATCTGTGGATCGACCCGGCGAACCCGCGCCGCATGGTCGAGGGCAACGACGGCGGCGCCTGCGTGTCGTTCAACGGCGGCGACAGCTGGTCGACGATCTACAACCAGAACACCGCGCAGTTCTACCGCATCGACACCGACAACCAGTACCCCTACCGGGTCTACGCCACCCAGCAGGACAACACCTCGATCTCGGTGCCGAGCGCCTCGGAATGGGGCGTCATCACGCTGGCCGACTGCTCCTACCCCGGCACCGGCGAGAGCGGCTTCATCGCCGTGCACCCCGAGGACGCCAACATCGTCTATGTCGGCGCCGTCGGCTCCAGCCCGGGCGGCGCCGGCGCGCTGCAGCGCTACGACCACCGCACCCGCCAGGTCCAGCTGATCAACGTCTGGCCGGAGGAATCCACCGGCATCGCGCCGAAGGACCTGAAGTACCGGTTCGCCTGGACCTTCCCGATCGTGTTCTCGCCGCACGACAGCGGCACCCTGTACGCCGGCGGCAACCACCTGTTCCGCACCCGCGACGAGGGCATGAGCTGGGAGGCGATCTCGCCCGACCTCAGCCGCAACGACCCCGACCGCCAGGACTACTCAGGCGGCCCGCTGACCCGCGACACCGCCGGCGCCGAGGTGCACGCCACCCTGGCCTCGGTGCACGAGTCCAGGCACCGCCGCGGCGAGATCTGGGCCTCGACCGACGACGGCCTGGTGCACGTCACCCGCGACGACGGCAAGACCTGGACGAACGTCACGCCGAAGGGCATGCCGGAGCTCGCCTATGTCGGCAGCGTCGAGGTCTCGGCCCACGACGCCGACACGGTCTACGTCTCGGCGACCTGCTACAAGCTGGCCGACTACAAGCCGTACCTGTTCCAGAGCACCAACGGCGGCAAGACCTGGCGCTCGATCACCGGCGACTTCCCGAAGGACGAGATCACCCGGGTGCTGCGCGCCGACCCGGTGCGCGCCGGCCTGCTGTACGTCGGCACCGAGACCGGGGTGTTCTTCAGCATCGACGACGGCAAGACCTGGACCCGCATGGGCGGCGGCTTCCCGGTGGTGCCGGTCTACGACCTCAAGGTCAAGGACGGCGACCTGGTGGCCGGCACCCACGGCCGGTCGTTCTGGATCCTCGACGACCTGACGCCGCTGCGCGAGATGGCCGGCGCCAAGCCGAAGGCGAAGCTGTTCACGCCGCGCACCACAATCCGCACCAAGCTGTCGTGGAGCGCCGGACGCGGCGGCCTGAACGGCATCGCCTACGGCCCGGCCTTCGGCATCGACGGCAGCACCCTGCTGGAGGAGCAGCCCGACGGCAGCCGGGTCCGCCACCACCTGAACGTCGGCGAGAACCCGCCGAACGGCGCCATCGTCTACTACTGGCTGGACGACGAGGCGGCGGGGCCGGTGCGGCTCAGCTTCCGCGACGCTTCGGGCGCCACCGTCACCGCCTTCGCCAGCGACGACAAGGAGGCGCCGTTCCAGCGCCGCCCGGCCGCCAAGGCCGGCCTCAACCGGTTCGTCTGGGACCTGAAGTATCCCGGGCCTACCCGGCTCGACCCGGCGCTGCGCACCCAGAAGTACAAGCCGTTCGCCAACGAGGACGACGGCCCGGCGGGCCCGACGGTGGTCCCCGGCCGCTACACCGCGGTGCTGGAGGTCGGCGGGGTCGAGCAGTCGGCGGCCTTCGAGGTGGTGCGCGACCCGCGGCTGTCCACCACGCCCGAGGCCTATGCCGAGCAGTTCCGGCTGCTGCGCGAGCTGACCGACACGCTGTCGGCGCTCAACGTGGCGGTCAACCGGATCCGCGCGGCCAAGCGCCAGCTCGCCGATTTCCGCGGCCGGGCCGGCGAAGAGCGCAAGGCGCTGGTCGAGCGGGCCGACGGGCTGATCGGGCGGCTGACCGCGATCGAGGCGGTGCTGGTCGACGTCAAGCGGGAATCGCCGCGCGACGTGCTGCGCCACCCGGCCGGGCTGAACGACACCCTGGTCGACCTGATCAACGTCGCGGCGATCGCCGACGCCGCCCCGCCGCAGCAGGCGCGCGAGGTGTCCGACGAGATCGCCGGGCGGGTGCGCGGCCTGATCGCCGAGCTCGACGCCCTGGTCGCCGGCGACATCGCCCGGGCCAACGCCGACTTCCTGTCGGCCGGCGTGGTGTTCGCGGCCGGCGGCGACTGACCATCCGAGACCCGGCGCGGCCCGTCGACATCAGGCGGGCCGCGCCCACTCAGGGCCGATCATGCTGAGACAACCCCCGGGCTTCTGGAACCTGTTCGGCGCCGACCTGATCGTGCGGACCGCCTACCAGATGGGCAAGACGCCGGTGCTGCCGCTGTTCGCCGCCGCCATCGGCGCCAGCCAGATGGCGGTCGGCACCATCGTGGCGGTCTCGACGGTCACCGGCATGCTGCTGAAGCCGCTGATCGGGGCGCTGTCGGATCGCTGGGGAAGGCGGATCTGGCTGCTGATCGGGCTCTGCCTGTTCGCCGGCACGCCGTTTCTCTACCGGTTCGTCGACACGCCCGAGCAGCTGTTCGCGCTGCGGCTGTTCCACGGCACCGCCACCGCGATCTTCGGGCCGGTGACGCTGGCGCTGGTCTCGGAGATGGACCGCGCCAACCGGGCGACCCGGCTCGGCTGGTTCGAGATCGCCCGCCAGGGCGGCTACCTGTTCGCGCCGGCCCTGGCCGGCTGGATGCTGACCGTGATGGACCCGGTCGCGGTGTTCACGGCGATCGGGCTGCTCAGCTGCCTCGCCTTCCTGCCGACCGCGTTCATGCCGGTGCGCGCCACGCCGCTGCAGGCCGAACGGGCGGCGCGGCCGCGACTGCTGCGCCAGCTCGCCGCCGGCTTCGCGCACACCGCCGGCCGCGTCGAGATGTGGTTCGCCGGATCCCTCGAAATGACCGTGTACTCGGTGACCTACGCGCTGAAGGCGTTCCTGCCGCTGTTCGCGATCCACGAGGCCGGGTTCGGGGTGCTCGCCGCCGGGGTGTTCTTCACCGTCCAGGAGGCGGCCAACATGGTCACCCGCCCGGTCGGCGGCCGGCTCGGCGACCGGCTCGGCTACCTGGTGGCGATCGCCGGCGGGCTGGCGGTCCTGGCGGCGGCGCTGCTCTGGCTGCCGTCGGTGGCGCTGGTCCCGGAGCTGCTGGCGGTGGCGGTGCTGAGCGGGATCGCCCAGGGGCTGATCTTCCCGTCGACCGTGGCGATGATCGGCAACTCGGTGTCGGCCGGCCATGTCGGGCTCGGGATGGGCGTCTACGGCACGCTGAAGAATATCGGCAAGGTGGCCGGCCCGCTGGCCGCCGGGGTGCTGCTGGAATACCTGCCCTATGAGGGGCTGTTCCGGGTGCTGGCCGGGTTCGCGCTGCTGGCGGCGGTGCTGGTGCTGCTGGCCCACCGCCAAAGCCGCCGCACCGCCGAGCAGCAGCCCTGAACGCTGAGGCAGGGTCGGGCTAGAGCGGCAGCCTGACGGTGACCGTGGTGCCGCCGCCGGGCTCGCTGTCGATGGTCAGCGAGCCGCGGTGCAGCTCGACCAGGGCGTTCGACAGCGCCAGGCCGAGGCCGGTGCCCTCGCGGCCGCGGTGCTCGGCGTCGTCGATCTGCTCGAACGGCCGCAGCAGGCGCGGTATCTCCTTGCGCGGGATGCCGATGCCGTTATCGGCCACCTCAATGGCGACGGCGTCGCCGTCGAGTTGCACGCGGAGGCGGACGCGGCCGCCGGCCGGCGTGAAGGTGATGGCGTTGGCCAGCAGGTTGATCAGCACCTGCTTGATGGCACGGACGTCGACGTCGACCATCAGCGCCGGGTCGGGGCCCTCGACCTGCAGTATCAGGTCGGCCTCCGAGGCGCGGCCGCGCATCATCCGCCCGACCTGATCGATGATCGAGGCCAGGGTTGTCTTCTCCTTGTGCAGCCGGTACTTGCCGGCCTCGATCTTCGACATGTCGAGCAGGTCGTTGATCAGGCTCAGCAGGTGGCAGCCGCTGGCGTGGATGTCGTCGGCGTACTCCTTGTAGCGGCGCGCGCCGAGCGGCCCGAAGGCCTCGGTCTTGAGGATCTCGGAAAAGCCGAGGACGGCGTTCAGCGGGGTGCGCAACTCGTGGCTCATGTTGGCCAGGAACTGCGACTTGGTGCGGCTCGCGGCCTCGGCGCGCTCCTTCTCGCGGGTCAGCATCCGGGCCATTCGCGCGAGGTGCTCGGCGTGGTGCTCGGCGTCGGCGCGCGCGGTGTCGAGCTGCACCACCTGGGCCTGCAGCATCTCTTCCTTGAGCTTGAGGTCGGTGACGTCGCTGGCGGTGACGACGCTGCCGCCGTCGGCGGTGGCGCGCTCGCGGATCAGGCAGATCCGGCCGTCGCGGCCGCGGCGCTCGAACTCGAACGGCTGAGTGTGTCGCAACTCCAGGCGCTCGGCGACGGTCACCGGCCGGCCGTCGACCAGCAGGGTGGCGCCGGAAGCCTCGACCGCACTGTCGACGATCGCCTCGATGGTGGTGCCGGCCCGCAGCGTGATGTCCGGACAGTAGCGCTCGTAGGCCTGGTTCCACATCATCAGCCGGCCGTCGCGATCGAACAGCGCCACCGCCTGCTCGGTGGCGTCGACGGTGTCCTGCAGGATCCGCCGGCCACGCTCCAGTTCGGTGACCTCGGTGGCGACGTTGACGGTGCCGCCATCGGCCATCCGGCTCTCGCGGATCAGGAACACCCTTCCGTCTCTCTGGGTGATCTGGATCGGCTCGCCGTCCGGGTTGCGATGGCGCGCCAGGCGCCACTGCACGAAGTCCTCCATCGTGGTGAACCCGACATTGGTCGGGTTGCCGCCGTCCGACGCCTGGCGCAGCAGGTCCTCGAAGCGCCGGCCTGGCAGCCGCGAGGCGTCGCCGAGGCCCGCCATGGTGGCCCAGGTCTGGTTGCAGATCGCCAGCCGCTCGTCGGCGTCGAACACCGCGAACGGGTCCGGACTGGCGGCCAGGGCGTCTATCAGGCGTTGTTCGGCGCGCCGGGCGCGCTGCTCGAGGTCGCGCATCCGGAGCTCGTCGGCCCGGCGTTCGGTGACGTCCTGGGTGTACAGCGCGATGCCGCCGGCGAACGGCGTCACCTTGACCGACAGCACTCGCGGCCGCTGGTCGATGCGCAGTGTGAGATCGAAGGCGTCCGGCGTGCCGGTGTCGACCACCCGCAACAGCCGCGCCGCGGCGTCCGGCAGCGGCCAGGCTGCGACCGCCGGCCGGAACGACGCCCCGAGGAGCGCCGCGCGCGGCCGGCCGAGAAACCGCTCGCCACCGGCGTTCACCACCGACCACACCAAGTCGACGGCCGCGCCGTCGCGGCCGATGACCGGGCGCAGCGCCATCAACCCCTGGAACGCGCTGTCCAGAAGCGACTGCAGAAGGCCCTGATCCGCGAACTGCGGATCCGTCGGCTGGTTGACGGCGAACTGCTCTGACGTCGTGGTCATGTCGTCCCCTTGGAGCCGGAACGATGCCACGCCGGGGGTTAACGCCCGGTAAAGACCGATAAAATGCGCGAGAATTCAGAGCGACCGCGGGCCGGTCTCTGGTTTAGCCGGCTCGTCGGGCTTGGGATCCTGGGCGGCCGGGGGCTGGCGGCGGATAATGATGTCGCCGTTCGGCAGCACTTCCGGCGGCTGGTAGCTTTGAAGCTGGTCCATCAGCATCCGCAGGCCGTCGACGATCGCGGCGGCACCCTCCTGCAGGCGCTCGGTCGGGCTCGGCGGCGGCTGATCGCCACGCTCGGCCTGTGCAAGGTCGGCCTGTGCAAGGTCGAGCTGGGCACGATCGGCCTGGGCGCGGGCGGCGAGCGCCGGCGCGGCCACCGCCAGGATCAGACCGAGGAGCAGGACACGGATCATGACGGCATCAGGTCAGGGAAATGCGGCGCCATCATGACCTCACTCGTTGCGAAGCAGCGGTCCGGGGCGCTGGCCGAGCGCCCGCCAGGTACCGACGAAACCGAAGGTAAGCGTCACCGCCGTCGCCACCACCGCCACCGCCGCCACCACCTCCGGCGCCAGCGCGAAATCGGCCCGCATCACCCGGGTGACCACGGCGAAGGCGGCGGCGGTGCCGACCAGCGCCGCGACCCCGGCGGTCGCCAGGCCGAGGATGCCGTACTCCAGCGCGTAGGTCTTCAGGATGCGCCCGCGGGTGGCGCCCAGGACCTTCATGATCACCGCGTCGCGCACCCGCCGCGCGTGCCCGGCCGCGACCGCCCCGGCCAGCACCAGGGTGCCGGCGACCAGGGTGATGGCGGCGGTGGCGCGCACCGCCGTCGACACCGCCCGCAGGATGCGGTCGGCGGCCTCGACGGCGTCCTTGACGCGGATCGCGGTCACGTTCGGCAGCGCGTCGGTCACCCGTCGCTGCACCAGGGCCTCGGCCGCCGGGTCGGCGATCCGCACGGTGGCGATGATCGAATGCGGCGCCGCCTCCAGCGTGCCGGGGGCGAACACGAACGTGAAGTTCATCGACATCGTCGACCAGTCGATCCGCCGCAGGTTGGCGACGGTGGCGGTGATCGGCCGGCCGAGCACGTTGAGGGTGACGCTGTCGCCGATCCCGAGGCCGAGGTCGCGGGCGATCCGCTCGTCGAAGGACACCAGCGGCGGCCCGGCGTAGTCCGCCGGCCACCACTCGCCGGCGGTGATCTCGGAGCCGGTCGGCGGCGTCGCCGAGTAGGTCAGCCCGCGGTCGCCGCGCAGCGCCCAGGCCGAATCCGGGGCCACCGTCACGTTCTCGGCGTCGACGCCCTTCACCGCCGCGATCCGGCCGCGCACCATCGGGGTGGTCAGGACCTCCGTCACCTCGGGCACCGAGGTCACCAGCTCGCGGAAACGCTGCTCCTGGTCGGGCTGGATGTCGATGAAGAAGAACGCCGGCGCCTGCTCGGGGATGCGCTCGGTCACCTGGCGCGACAGGTTGGCCTGGATCAGCGCCACCGCCACCAGCACGGTCAGGCCGAGGCCGAGGGCCAGCACCACGCCCGGCGTCGGCGCCCCCGGCCGGTGCAGGTTGGCCAGGGCGATCCGCAGTTCGGGGTCGCGCGGCCGGCCCGACAGCCGGGCCGCCGTCATGATCAGCCAGCCCGCCGCCATGAACAGCGCGAACGCCGCGCCGGCGCCGGCGACGAACCAGCCGGCGAAGCCGCGGTCGGGGGCGGTCGTGACCGCCAGCGTGGCCAGCAGCGCCACCGCGACGGCGGTGGCGACGATGAACACCGTCGACGGGCGGCCGGCGGTCGGCGCCACCACGGCGCGGAACAGCGCCGCCGCCTTGACCTGGCCGGCCCGACCGAGCGCCCACAGCGAGAAGGCGAGCGCCGTCAGCAGCCCATAGGCCGCCGCCACCAGCAGCGGCAGCGGGTACACCCGGACCGGCAGGTCGAAGGGCAGCATCGGCCCGACCAGCGCGCCCGCCGCCATCGGCGCCATGGCCCCGACCAGCAGCCCCAGCACGGTGCCGGCCGCCGCCAGGATCAGCACCACCAGCAGGTAGGTCCGGAAGATCAGCGCGCTCGGCGCCCCCAGGCATTTCAGGGTGGCGATGGTCGTGGTCTTGCCGTCGAGGTAGGCCTTGACGGCCATGGCGACGCCGACGCCGCCGACCAGCAGCGAGGTCAGCCCGACCAGGCTGAGGAACAGGGTGGTGCGGTCGATGAAGGTCTCGAAACCGGGTGCCGCGTTCTCCAGAGAGCGGCTGCGCCAGCCGGCGTCGGGGAACCGCTCCGAGAGCCCCTCGATCCACGCCTCGCGGTCGGTCCCGGGCGCCAGGACGACGCGGTAGTGATAGCGGATCAGCGAGCCGAGCTGCACCAGGCCGGTGGCCGGCAGGGCCGCCTCGGCGACCAGCAGGCGCGGGCCGAAATTGGCGAAATTCACGACCCGGTCGGGCTCGCGCTCGAGGATGGCGCGCAGCTCGAGGGTGGCGTCGCCGAGCAGCAGGCGATCGCCGACCGAGAGGTCGAGCCGCAGCGCGAGCGCGCTCTCTACCACGGTGCCGAACACGCCGTCGCGCTCGGTCAGCGCCGCCTCCAGGTCGATCGCCGGGTTCAGCTCGACCGACCCGATCAGCGGGTAAGCGCCGTCGACCGCCTTCAGCTCGACCAGGGAGCGGGCCTCGCCGTCCACGCGCCGGGCCATCGCCCGCATCGCCACCACCTCGGACAGCGTACCGGACGCGGCGAGGTAGGCGCGCTGCTCGTCGCTCGCTTCCTGGTGGGTCAGCCGGAGGTCGACGTCGCCGCCGAGCAGGCGCCGGGCATCGCCCTCGAGGCCGGCCATCATCGCCGACGACACCGAGCCGACCGCGGCGATCGCCGCGACCCCCAGGGCCAGGCAGGCCAGGAAGATGCGAAAACCCTTGAAGCCGGTGCGCAGCTCGCGGCGGGCGAGGCGCAGGGGCAACGACAACGCTGGCGGCATCGACGCCTACTCCGCGGCCATGCGGGAATCGTGCCCGACGATGCGGCCGTCGGCGATGTGCAGGACCCGGTCGCAGCGGCCGGCCAGCACGGTGTCGTGGGTGATCAGAAGCAGGGTGGTGCCCTGGTCGCGGGCCAGGCCGAACAGCAGGTCGATAATCGACTCGCCGGTGCGGCCGTCGAGGTTGCCGGTCGGCTCGTCGGCCAGCAGCAACCGGGGCGAGGCGACGAACGCGCGGGCGATCGCCACGCGCTGCTGCTCGCCGCCGGAGAGCTGGTCCGGGTAGTGGCCGACGCGGGCGGCGAGCCCGACACGGCCGAGCGCCGCCTCGGCCGCCTCGAAGGCGTCGCGGCGGCCGGCGAGTTCCAGCGGGATCGCCACGTTCTCCAGCGCGCTCATGGTCGGCACCAGCCGGAACGCCTGGAAGACGATCCCGACGTTGTCGCGCCGGAAGCGGGCGAGGGCGTCCTCGTCGAGGCCGGTCAGGTCGCGTCCGGCAACCCTGACGGAGCCTTCCGTCGGGGTCTCCAGCCCGGCGGCTATCATCATCAGCGTCGACTTGCCGGCGCCGGACGGACCGACCAGCCCGACCGCCTCGCCGGCGGCGACCTGCAGGTCGACTCCCCTCAGCACATTGACCTCGCCGGCCGCACTCCTCAGTTTCAGAGTCACGCCGGCGAGCCGGATCATCGGCTCAAGGGCATCGGGTCCGTCGAGAGAGGTCATCGTGTCGCGTTCCTTCGCCGCCGCCGTGTTCCGAGCATCAAGCCGATATGGTCGCTGGATCCTGCCGATCAACGCCCGGCCATGGTGGCGGGCCGCCGTCGTTGCGGCCCTGCTGGCGGTCGCCGCCCCGGCCCGGGCGGAGCCGATCGTTGTCCTCGGCCTCGGCGACTCGCTGATGGCCGGCTATGGGCTGTCGGAGGGATCGAGTTTTCCCAACCGGCTCGAAGCGGCCCTGCGGCAGCGCGGCCACGACGTCCGGCTGGTCAACGCCGGGGTTTCCGGCGACACCAGCGCCGGCGGCAAGGCCCGGCTTGAGTGGTCGCTGGCCGAGGCGCCGGACGCGGCGATCGTCGAGTTCGGCGCCAACGACGGCCTGCGCGGCCTGTCGCCCGAGGCCATGCGGGAGAACCTCGACGCCATCCTGACGACGCTGGAAGCCCGCGGCATCCCGACGCTGCTGGCCGGCATGCGGGCGCCGCCGAACCTGGGGCGCGAGTACGCCGACGCGTTCCAGAAGGTCTACGCCGACCTCGCCGCCGAGCATCCGGTGGTGTTCTACCCGTTCTTCCTGGACGGCGTCGCCGCCGACCCCGCGCTCAACCAGGAGGACGGCATCCACCCGAACTCCGACGGGGTGGCGGCGATCGTCGAGCGCATCCTGCCGACGGTCGAGGAACTGCTGTCCCGGGTGAAGGAGCGCCAGGCGAACCGCGGCTGAACCGCCCGACCGAGCCTCACCCACGCCGGCGTTCCACCGCCGCCGCCAGCCGGTCGAGGATCGCCGCCGAGGTGTCCCAGTCGACGCAGCCGTCGGTGACGCTCTGGCCGTAGACCAGCTTCCGTCCGGGCAGCAAGTCCTGGCGACCGGCGATCAGGTTGCTCTCCACCATGACGCCGATGATGCGTCGGTCGCCGGCGGCGATCCGGCCGGCGACATCGTCGATCACCAGGGGTTGGTTCTCCGGCCTCTTGGCGCTGTTGGCGTGGCTGGCGTCGATCATCACGATCGGTCGCAGCCCGGCCTTCTCGGCGGCCGCGCAGGCGGCGTCGACGCCGGCGGCGTCGTGGTTCGGGCGGTCGCTACCGCCGCGCAGGATGATGTGGCAGTCCTCGTTGCCGGTGGTGGCGGCGATCGCCGCCTCGCCGCTCTTGGTGACCGCCAGGAAATGGTGCGGGTGCGAGGCCGAGGTGACGGCGTCCAGGGCGATCCGGACGTTGCCGTCGGTGCCGTTCTTGAAGCCGACCGGGCAGGACAGCCCCGACGCCATCTCGCGGTGGATCTGGCTCTCGGTGGTGCGGGCGCCGATCGCGCCCCAGCCGACCAGGTCGGCGAAATACTGCGGGGTGGCGGTGTCCAGGAACTCGCAGCCCGCCGGCAGGCCCAGCTCGTTGATCCGCAGCAGCAGGCCGCGCGCGGTCCGCAGGCCCTTGTCAATCCGGAAGCTGCCGTCGAGGTCGGGATCGTTGATCAGACCCTTCCAGCCGACCGTGGTGCGCGGCTTCTCGAAGTACACCCGCATGATGATCTCGAGGCTGCCGGCGTGGTGCCGGCGCTGCTCGGCGAGGCGCGCGGCGTAATCCAGCGCGGCCTCGGGATCGTGCACCGAGCACGGTCCGATCACCACGGCGAGCCGGTCGTCCTCGCCGTGCAGGATGCGGTGCAGGGCGCGCCGGGCGCCGGCGACCGTGCGGGTCGCCGCCTCGGTGCGCGGGTGCTCGCGGATCACGGCTTCGGGCGTGCTCAGCGCGGTGATCGCGCGGATGCGCAGGTCGTCGGTGCCGGGGGACCCGGTATCGGCCTCGGTCTCGCTCGGCTGTGTGTTGGTCTTCACGGGATGTCTCTCCTCCGGATGGAGGCCCGCCGGCGACGAAAAAAGCCGCCGGGAGGGCCGGCGGCTTTCGGGACGTTTGCAGCGATTTCTAGGTCGCGCGCACCCCTACCTCCGCCAGCGGCTGCGGATATCCAAAAAAGAAGAACCAATACAGGTTGCTGGCGGTCGCGAGGGTCATGTTTTCCGTATAGCCGCCAGCCGGGGTGTTGTCACGCCCTGATCGCTGTCCGCTTGCCTCGCGGCCGGCCTGGGCGTAGGTGAGGCGGCCTGCCGGGCGTCGGGCGCGGTCTTCCGTCCGGGACCGCGGGGCGCCGTGGGGGAACCGGGGATGCCAGGCCATGCATCACATCGCCGCTGCTTCCGCCACGGCCGCCGCCGCGCCGGTGGCGCCATGAGGGTCGCCCCGATCGTCCGCGCGGCGTTGACCGCGCTGCTGCTGGTCGCCGCGGCATGGACGGCGGCCGCCGAGACGCTGCAGCCGATCGACACGTCGAGCCCGCGCAGCACGCTGACCGGATTCCTCGACAACGGCGACACCGTCGGCCGCTTCTACCGCGACGTCTACCACGATGCTCCGACCTTCGCGAACCTGCGCCACCTGGTGCAGATCCGCCTGCGGGGCGCGTACCGGGTGCTGGACCTGAGCGAAACGCCGCCGGCGCTGCGCGACCGCGTGGCCCTGGATGCCAGCGTCCATCTCTACGAGGTGCTGTCGCGCATCGAGCTGCCGCCGGCCGCCACCATTCCTGGTCACGAGGCGGTCGCCGGCGCGGCGCCGCCGGCGCGCTGGACGGTACCGCACACCGACATCACGCTGGTGCGGGTGACCGACGGGCCGCGCCGCGGCGACTACCTGTTCAGCCCGGAGGCGGTGCAGCGCATCGCCGAGTACTACGCCCTCGTCAAGGGCCTGCCGTACCGCCGCGACGTACCGACAGGCGACTTCGTGCAGATCCGCCGGCAGATCGGTGGCGTGCTGGTGCCGCCCAAGGCGATCGAGGCGCTGCCCGCCTGGGCGCGGGCCGACGCGCTGGGCCTGGTGGTTTGGAAATGGGCGGCCCTGGCATCGCTCGCCGCGGTCGCCGTCGCCGGCTTCACGGTGGCGCGGCGGGCGGCGCTGCGGCTGCGCGGGCGCTGCCACGGCCGGCCGGTCGCGACGGCGCTGCTGCGCCTGCTGCTGCCGGTGACGCTCGTCGTGCTGGCGCCGCTGGTCAGCCTTTTGGCCAACGGCGTGATCAACGTCTCCGAGACCTTCGGCTCGCCGATCCGCATCGCCGCCGAGGCGCTGATCCATCTGGTCGGCGCGTGGATTGCCTGGATCGTCGCCGTCTCCTTCGCCGAGATCGTGATCGCTTCGCCGCGGATCGCCGAAGGCACGCTGGACGCGCAATTGCTGCGGCTCTTCGCGCGGCTGATCGGCGTGGTGGTGGCGGCGACGCTGATCCTGGTCGGCGGCGAGGAGATCGGCCTGCCGCTGATCGGCCTGGTCGCCGGCGTCGTCATCGGCGGCCTGGCGATCGCGCTGGCGGCCCAGGACACGCTGCGCAACGTGCTCGGCAGCCTGATGATCTTCTTCGACCAGCCGTACCGCGCCGGCGACCGCATCGTCGTGCTCGGCCACGACGGGATCGTCGAGGAGATCGGCCTTCGGTCGACCCGGCTGCGCCTGCTCGACGGCCGGCTGATGTCCATCCCGAACGAGAAAATGGCGTCGGCCGAGATCGCCAACGTGTCGCTGCGCCCGAGCATCCAGCGCATCCTCCGCCTGGGCCTGCCCTACGACACTCCGCCCGAGCGTCTCGACCGCGCGATTGCCGTCCTTCACGAGGTGCTCGGCGAGCACGCGTCGCGGTGGGGGGACATGCCGCCGCGGGTGTATTTCGAGGAGTTCGCGCCCGACAGCCTGACCGTGGTCGCCTACACTTGGTATCATCCGCCAGTGTTCTGGGATTATGTCGAGGCGCAGAGCCGGATCAACCGCGAGATCCTGCGCCGCTTCGCCGAGGAGGGCATCGGCTTCGCCTTCCCGACCACGACCACCATCCTGGAGCCGGGCGGCGCGCCCCTCGTGGTCGAGATGGCCCGCCCCTGACGCGCCCGGGCTGCCGGCCCCGGCGATGACGACCCGGTCGTACGCCGTCCCCGCGTCCTGCCACAGCCGCCTCTTGCCAAGTTCCCGTCGGCGCTGACAGATTGTCCGCCGGGTGGGATGGGACCGAGGGGATGTTCGCAACGCCGGCCACGGCTTCCGACAGGGCGCGCACCATGAGCACGATCACCACCAGGGACGGCACGCGGATCTACTACAAGGACTGGGGCACGGGGCAGCCCGTGGTGTTCAGCCACGGCTGGCCGCTGAACGCCGACGCCTGGGAGGACCAGATGGTCTTCCTGGCGTCCAACGGCTTCCGCGCCATCGCCCACGACCGCCGCGGCCACGGCCGGTCGAGCCAGCCGTGGAACGGCAACGAGATGGACACCTACGCCGACGACCTGGCCGAACTGTTCGAGACGCTCGACCTCAAGGACGCGGTGATGGTCGGGCACTCCACCGGCGGCGGCGAGGTCGCCCGCTACATCGGCCGGCACGGCACCGCCCGGGTCGCCAAGGCGGTGCTGGTGGGGGCGGTCCCGCCGATCATGCTTAAGACACCCGGCAACCCGGACGGCGTGCCGATGGAGGTGTTCGACGGCATCCGCCAGGGCGTGACCGCCGACCGGGCGCAGTTCTTCAAGGACCTGGCGACGCCGTTCTTCGGGGCCAACCGGCCGGGCACCAAGGTCAGCCAGGGAATGATCGACACCTTCTGGCTGCTCGGCATGCAGGGCGGGCTGAAGAACGAGCTCGACTGCATCAAGGCGTTCTCCGAGACCGACTTCACCGAGGACCTGAAGAAGTTCGACGTCCCGACCCTGATCGTTCACGGTGACGACGACCAGATCGTGCCGATCGACAACTCGGCGCGGAAGGTGGCGAAGCTGGTCAGGGGCGCCGAGCTGCTGGTCTACCCCGGCGGCGACCACGGCCTCGCGGCGACCCACAAGGACCGCCTCAACGCCGACCTGCTGGCCTTCATCCGCGGCTAGGCTCGGGCTACGCCGTGCTGCGGCGGACCGTGGCGTCCTTGCGCTTCGGCACGTCCGGCAGCAGCTCGACGCCGAGGCCGGGTCCCTCGGGCGCGCGGATCCGGCCCTGCTCGACCGGCGGCAGGGTGGTCACCAGCTCGCCGTACCAGCCGTAGTAGAACGCCCGCACCATCTCCTGGATGAAGCAGTTGCGGGTGTGCAGGGCGAGGTGCGTCGAGGCGGTCAGCGCCACCGGCCCGGTGCAGTCGTGGAACGCCACCGGCAGATGCCAGGAATCCGCCATGGCGGCGATCTTGCGGCCCTCGGTCAGGCCGCCGCACCAGGTCAGGTCGGCGATGATCACCGACAACTCGCCGAGCTCGATCAGCGAGCGGAAGTCGGCCTTGCCCCCGCGGGTCTCGCCGACCGCGATCGGCGCCCGGGTCGAGCGCGCCACCTCGCCGAGCGAGCCGAGGTGGTCCATGAACACCGGGTCCTCGACCCACAGCGGGTCGAACGGCTCCAGCGCGCGGGCGATCTTGACCGCGGTCGGCCGGTTCCACATGGAGTGCAACTCGGCCATGACGTCCATCCGGGAGCCGACCGCCTTGCGGATCTTCTCGAACGGTTCCAGCGATTTCGCTAGGTCGGCGGCCGATATGTAGGCCCCCGACGAGGCCTCGGCGGCGTAGTCGAACGGCCAGATCTTCATGGCCGTGATGCCCATCTCCAGCAGCGAGTGCGCGACCTCGTCGGCGCGATCGAGGAAGCCCTGCAGGTCCTCGTACGGCCCCTCCGACGCGCCGAGTCCGAAATTCGCCGTGCCCTGGACCGGCTTGTTGCGGACGTACTGGTAGCCGGCGCAGGTGTTGTAGACCCGGATGTCGTCGCGCACCGCTCCGCCGAGCAACTGGTGGATCGGCAGGCCGGTCGACTTGCCCAGCAGGTCCCAGAGTGCGATGTCGACCGCCGAGCGGCCGCGCTGCTCGGCGCTGGCGCCGGAGAAGCCGACATAGCCGATCAGGTGCGCCTGGTGGCGCTCGATCAGCAGCGGGTCCTTGCCGAGCAGGTAGGGGGCAACGATGGCGTGGATGTGGGCCTCGGCCGACGCCGCCCCGTAGAACGTCTCGCCGAGCCCGGTCAGCCCCTCGTCGGTCTCGACCCGGACCCAAAGCAGGTTCGGGAACTCCTCGAGCCGGATCGTCTCGATCGCGGTGACCTTCATGGCGCGTCCTCCTCGCTGTTTTAACGGCAGTATGAGGAGGTGCCGGAACCGGCGAAAGAGGCGTCCGGCTACGCGACGGCGGCCGCCGGGTCCATCGCCAGCTCGAAGCCCTCGTCCTTCCAACCCTCGACGCCGCCGATCATCAGCTTGACCGGGCGATCGAGGCGGGCAAGCCGGATCGCCGCCCGGCAGGCGCCATTGCAGTGCGGGCCGGCGCAGTAGACGACGAACAGGGTGTCCTTCGGCCATTCCGCCAGCTTGCGCTCGATGATCTTGCCGTGCGGCAGGTTGACGGCGCCCGGCACGTGGCCGGTGGCGAACAGGTCCGGGGAGCGGACGTCGAGCACCACGAAGTCCGGCTTCGCGGCGGCGGTGAGGGCGTGGTGCACGTCCCAGCAATCGGTCTCGAACGCCATCAGGGCCTCGAAATGGGCGAGGGCGGCGGCAGCCGGGGCGGCGGGGATCTGGCTGACTGCGGTGGGCATCGACGGTCTCCGCTTGGTGCGACGGCCGGCAGCCTCGGCGGTAACCTGGGACCTGGAAATCGGCACGCATGCCAGGTACCGTGAAGATCATGCCAATCCATCCGGATCCCTGCTCCGACCGTCGCAGCGTCGCCGTGCTGGCCTATGACGGGCTCTGCACCTTCGAGTTCGGGCAGGTGGTCGAGGTGTTCGGCCTGCCGCGCCCGGAGATGGGGCCGGACTGGTATCGCTTCCGGGTCTGCGCCGAGCGGCCGGGGCCGCTGCGCGCGATCGGCGGGTTCCGGGTCGAGGCCGATGGCGGGCTGGTCGAACTGGGCGAGGCGGCGACCATCGTGATCCCCGGCTGGCGCGGCATCGAGGCGCCGGTGCCCGACGACCTGGTCGCGATCCTGCGCGCCGCCCACGCCCGCGGCAGCCGGCTGGTGTCGATCTGCTCGGGCGTCGTCGTGCTCGCCGCCACCGGGCTGCTCGACGGCAGGCGGGCCACCACCCACTGGAAATACGCCGAGCGGCTGGCGGCGCGGTTCCCGGCGGTCTCGGTCGACGCCGGGGTGCTCTACACCGAGGCCGACGGCGTGTTCACCTCGGCCGGCAGCGCCGCCGGGCTCGACCTCTGCGTGCATCTGGTGCGCCGTGACTTCGGGCCGCGCGTCGCCAACGAGATCGGCCGCCGGCTGGTGCTGCCGCCGCACCGCGAGGGCGGGCAGGCGCAGTTCATCGACCGGCCGGTCGCCGACCGCGAGGATTCACGCTTCGCGCATTTGTTCGACTGGGTGCGCGCCCGGCTGCAGGAGCGGATCACCGTCGACCGCATGGCGTCCGAGGCGGCGATGAGCCGGCGCAGCTTCATCCGGCGCTTCGAGGCGGCGACCGGCAGCCCGCCCGGCGAGTGGCTGACCGGCGAGCGGGTGCGCCGCGCCGCCGACCTGCTGGAGGGCACCGGCCTCGGCGTCGAGCGGATCGCCACCGACTGCGGCTTCGCTACCGCCGACGGTCTGCGCCACCATTTCCGGCTCCGCCTCGGGATCAGCCCGACGGCCTACCGCCGGCAGTTCGCGCGGTATCAGCAGGGGCGGCTCACAACCTGAGAGCGTTGGGAGGAACGCCGCGCCGCGGGGGTGCCGAGCGGTGGAGCGGTTTCACCCGGCCCTTCGTGGCCTCTCGCTGCGCGAGAGGCACCTCAGGACGATAGGATGGGGGTGGGCGGCGCGGCATTGCTCCAACTCTGTCGCCCTGAGGCGCCGCGCATCGCGCGGCCACGAAGGGCCGGCCGAAGCAGGCTTCGAACACAGGGACGCGCTCTTGGTGCTGGTGGTGGCGCTGCTGGGCGGCCAGCGTGCCGCCTCCAGCGCCTAGCCCCGCCCTTTGAGTTCCACGCCGTTGCCTTCGGGGTCGCGCATGTAGATCGACGGGCCGTCGCCGTCGGCGCCGAACCGCACCACCGCCTGGTCGGGCTCGACGCCGTTGGCGGTGAAGTAGGCGCGGATGGCGTCGGCGTCGAACGGCTCAACCTTGATGGCGATGTGGTCGACGTTGCGGCCCGGCCCCGGCGGCGGTCCGCCAGCAGACCCCAGCTTGCCGTTCATGTCGACCAAGTCGATCATCGCGCCGCCAGCGTCCAAGTGCCAGAGACCGAGCGGCTCGTTGTGCTTGGCCACCCGGCATCCCAGCAGGTCGCGGTAGAAGCCGAGCATCGCGTCGATATCCTTGGCGCGGATCACCACATGGTCGACGCCGCCAAGGCGGTAGGGAAGGTCGGGCATGGGCCGTCTCCTTACGGGATCACCTTCATGTCCCGGAACTCCTGGAAGATCCGGTCGAACATCGCGTCGGTGCGCAGGCAGTCGTGGAAGCCGTGCAGGCGCAGCTTGAGGGTGTCGGTCATGACGTCCCAGTCGGTGCCGAACACGTAGTCCGCGAACGGCCAGGCCGCGACCTGATCGTACGGGATGCGCTGCAGGCCGTGCTTCTCGACAATCGCGTCCCACAGCGGCGCCTTGTCCGCCATGAACTCCGACAGCTTGATGGTCTGGATGTCCCCGACCTCCATGTCGAAGAACTTCGCGAAGCGCGACCACACGTTCTTCCATCGGAAGAAGTCGCCGTTGGTAACGTTGAACACCTCGTTGCCGGCGCGCGAGTCGGTGGCGCACCAGGTCATGGCGTTGGCCAGGTGCTGGTTGTCGCAGACCTGGTAGACCGCGTTCCAGGCACCCGGCTTCCCGGGGAAGCGCAGCGGCAGGCCAAGCTCCTTCGAAATCGTCGCGTAGACGGCGATGCAGGTGGTGATGTTCATCGGGTTGCCGAGCGCGAAGCCGCACACGGTCTGCGGGCGCAGCGCCGACCACGTCCAGTCCTTGCCCTTCTGGGCGGCGCGCAGCCACTGCTCCTGGTCCCAGTAGAAGTTCGGCAGCATGTGCGGCGGATCGTCCTCGCGCGCCGGGGTCTTGAACGGCCCGAGATGCGAGCCGTAGATCTTGTTGCCCTGCACCAGGTGGACGTGCCGCAGACCCTTGGACACCCGCTCGATCGGCTCCACCGCGTTCACCAGCATGGCGAGGTTCGGCGGTCCGTGGTCGGCCCAGACGGGGCGCGCCTGGAAGGCGCAGTAGAAGATGTGGGTGACGCCGGACAGGCCGGCGAGCTTGGCCTCGGAATCGGCACGATCGAGCAGGTCGACGGAGATGTAGGTCTCCGGGCCCTCGAAGTCGGGACCGCGCCGGCTCAGACCGACGATCTCCCAGTCGCCGAGCTTGCCGAGGTGCTCGATGAGCTTGCGGCCGATGACGCCGAGCGCGCCGACAACGACGGCCTTGTTCTTCGCCATCTCGTCCTCCCGTTGAATGCGGCCGCATGGTCGGGTGTGGCGACGCCGAGGTCAACGCCCGCACGCGCACGTTCTTTTGACGGATGCCTCGATCCGGGCCTGACAGCCCGTGGACGCGATGTATGCTCAACGTCCATCGCCACCGACGGAGCCCCCCGAGATGACCGCTTTCCGAGTCGGCCTGAGCGCCGATTTCACCCGCGCCGACGGCAAGCCGACCTTCCCGAGTTACGATCTCACCCCGCTGGCCCGGGATGGCGTCGAGCTTATCCAGCTGCCGCGCGCCGGCATCCTGTCGGCCCAGCAGGTCGCCAGCTGCGACGCGATCGTGCTGCTCGGCGAGCGGATGACGGCGTCCAGTTTCCCCCCCGACGGCCGCCTCGCGCTCATCGCGCGCATGGGCGTAGGCTACGACACCATCGACACCGACGCCTGCACGGCGGCCGACGTGGCGCTGACCATCACGCCCGACGCGGTCCGGCGTCCGATGGCCAGCGCGCAGGTCTGCTTCATCCTGGCGCTGACCCACAACCTCGTCGCCAAGGACCGGATCGCCCGCACCGGCGCATTGGGCTGGCCGGCCCGGCTCGACTACCACGGCATGGGGCTGGTCGGCCGGACCGTCGGGTCGGTCGGGGTCGGCAACATCGGCGCCGAGATGTTCACGCTGCTGAAGCCGTTCGACGTCCGCGTGATCGCCCACGATCCGTACGCCGACCCGGCGCGGCTGGCTGAACTCGGGATCGAGGCGGTGTCCCTGGAGGCGGTTTTCGGGCAGAGCGACGTGGTCACCTTCAACTGCCCGCTGAACGACGAGACGCGGGGCATCGGCTCGGCGTCGATGATCTCGCGCATGAAGCCGACCGCCTATCTCGTGAACACCAGCCGCGGGCCAGTGGTCGACCAGAAGGCGCTTTACGACGCGCTGGTGGCGCGGCGCATCGCGGGCGCGGCGATCGACGTCTTCGATCCCGAGCCGCCCTCCGCCGACGAGGCGGTCCTGCGGCTCGACAGCGTCCTGACGGCGCCGCACTCGCTCGGCTGGACCGACCAGATGTTCGCCACCATGGGCGACCTCAACCGCGGCGCCATCCGCGACGTCATGACCGGACACGCCCCGGCCAACGTGGTCAACCGAGCGGTGCTGGAACGTCCGGGATTCAAGTCCAAGCTGGCGACCCGCACCCGGCGATGAAGGGGCCGGCGATGAAGGGGCCGGCGATGAAGGGGCCGGCGATGAGTGGGGCGGCGATGAGTGGGGCGGCGATCTCGGATCTGGTCTCCCACCAGCCCGACGGCCGCCAGCGCGGGCGCGGCCTCGGCCTGCCGTTCCCGGGCGAAACCGGCCCGTCGAACGCGCTGACCGACGTTGCCGGCGTCGAGGTCGGCGCCGTCACCCTGATCCGTGGCGACGGTCCGCGGGTGGTGGGGCACGGGCCGGTCCGCACCGGCGTCACCGCGATCCTGCCGCGCGGGCGCTCGGGCGTTGCAGTCCCGGTGTTCGCCGGCATCCACAGCCTGAACGGTAACGGCGAGATGACCGGCAGCCACTGGATCGTCGAATCCGGGCGGTGCGAAGGGCCGATCACCCTGACCAACACCCATTCGGTCGGCCGGGCCCGCGACGCCAGCATCCGCTGGCTGGTCGAGCGCGCCGGAATCGGGGCGCTCGCCGACGCCTGAGGCCTGCCGGTCGCGGCCGAGACCTACGACGGCTTCCTGAACGACATCAACGGCTTCCACGTCACCGAGGACGACGTGATGGCGGCGATCGACGGTGCCTCGGCAGGGTTCCCGCCGCTCGGCAACCGCGGCGGCGGCACCGGCATGATCTGCTACCGGTTCAAGGGCGGCAACGGCACCGCCTCGCGGGTGGCGGAGGCCGCCGGCCGGCGCTGGACCCTCGGGGTGTTCGTGCAGGCGAATTTCGGCCGCCGCGACCTGTTCGCGCCGCTCGGCGTGCCGGCCGGCCGGCTTCTGGACGTGCCGCTGCCGGGGCCGGAGGCGCCGAAGCCGGCGGCTGACGGCTCGATCATTGCGGTGGTGGCGACCGACGCGCCGCTGCTACCGCACCAATGCACCCGGCTGGCGCGCCGGGTGTCGCTCGGCCTGGCACGCACCGGCTCGATCGCCGCCAACGGGTCGGGCGACATCTTCCTGGCCTTTTCCACGGCCAACACCGAGCCGCTCGCCGCCGACTCGGACGCGCCACAGCGCCTCGACTTCCTGCCGGACGCCGCCCTCGACCCACTGTTCGAGGCGACGGTGCAGGCGACCGAGGAGGCGATCGTCGAGGCGATGCTGGCCGCCGACTCCATGACCGGCGTCGACGGCCGCACCGTCCACGCCCTGCCGCACGGCCCGCTGGTCGACCTGATGCGTCGGTTCGGGCGGATCTGACGGGCGGAAGCAGCCGGGTGGAGTCAGTCGGGCGGAGTCAGCCGGGCTCACGCCCTGGGCGGAAAGTCGCGACCCGCCACAGGTAGCCAAGCACCAGCATCGCGACGATGCCCTTGGAGACCGGGTCCAGCCAGCCTTCGATCGCCTCGTACTGGCCGCCGAGCAGGTAGCCGAGGCCCGCTAGGACGCTCGTCCAGATCAGGGTGCCGATCGTCGAGAACAGCAGGAACCGGCCGGTCGGCATCCGCACGATGCCGGCCGGCACCGAGATCAGGGTGCGCACCGCCGGCACCAGGCGCCCGACCAGGACCGTGGCGCCCCCGAACCGGTCGAACCACCCGATCGCGCGCCGGACGTCGAGCGGCGACAGCGTCAGCCAGCGTCCATAACGGGCAGCACCGCGCTCCAGCCGCTCGGCGCCGATCCAGCGGCCGATGCCGTACCACAGCCAGGCCCCGGCCAGCGACCCGGCCGAGCCCGCCAGGATCGCGAGCGGCAGGCTGAGGTCACCGCGGCTGGCGGCGTAGCCGGCCAGCGGCATGATCACCTCCGACGGGATCGGCGGAACAACGTTCTCCAGGAACATCAGGAAGGCGACGGCAAAATAGCCGCCCTCTCCGACCCAGGCGGTCAGCGCGTCCAGCATCGGGGTATCCGGCGGGTGGCGGCCTCCCGGTAACGCCACAGGCCGCCCGAAGATCCCTCCACCCCAGACGATGTCATTCGGTCAGGGCAGGCGGTCGTCGGCGCGCGGTGGCGTTCACCAGCCAGCAGCCGAGGGAGGCGGTCACCAGGCCGAGCAGCGCCAGCGCGCCCAGCCGCTCGCCGAGCAGGGCCCAGGCCAGGACGGCGGCGATGCCCGGCACCAGGTAGAAGTTCGCCGTGGTCCGGGCCGCCGTGCCGCGCACCAGCATCAGGGAATACAGCGCCATGCCGCCGAGTGATGTCGCCACGGTGTTCCAGACCAGTGCCGCGACCGCCGCCTGCGTCCAGTCGGCGCGCGGCGTCTCCAGCGTCCAGGCCGCGAGCCCGGTGACGAGGGCGGCTGCGGTGAACTGGGCGAACGCGCCCGGCAGCAGGTCGACGCCGCGGCAGAACCGGCCGAAGTACAGGGTCCCCGAGACCAGCCCCAGGACACCAAGGAAGGCGATGGCGAGCCCTTCGAAACGTGCCGGGCTCTGCACCGCAGCCTGCCCGACCACCAGGGCAACGCCGAGCACGCCCAACGCCAGCCCGCCCCACTGCCACCGCGCCAGCCGTTCGCGCAGCAGGACCACGCCGAGTGCGGCGGTCAGCAGCGGCGTCAGCGATTGCACCAGGGCGATCTGCGCGGCCGGGACGGTGAGCAGCCCGACATGCGGCGCCATCAGCCCGACGCCGTTCAGCAGCGCCCCGGCGATGCCGCAATGCAGCCAGCGCCAGCCGCCGAGCGGCCGCCACGACCGCCGCAGCACCAGCATCAGCGCCAGCAGGACCGCGGCGCAGATGCCCAGGCGGATGCCGACGAACAGCAGCGGCGACAGATGCTCCAGGCCGACCTTGGAGGCCACGAAGGAGGAGCTCCACAGCAGTGCGAAGCTCAGGGGCGCCAGACGGGCGAACACCACGCCCTCCGCCGCCTCGAGGGCGGCCCACCGGTCAGACCGCCACGCTCATCGCTCCATCGACCGACAGCACGTGGCCGCTGACGAAGGCGCCGGCCGGGCTCATCAGGAACACCGCGGCACCGCCGAGTTCCTCCGGCTGCGCCCAGCGCCCCATTGGCGTGCGGCCGACCACCCAGGCGTTGAACGGCTCGTTCTCGATCAGGGCGGTGTTCATCTCGGTGGCCACGTAGCCGGGGGCGATGGCGTTCACCCGTATCCCCTTGGAGCCGAGTTCGACCGCCATCGCCCGGGTCAGGGCGCGCAGGCCCTCCTTGGCGGCGATGTAGGCCGGCACCGTCGGCCGGGCGATCGGGCCGAGCATCGACACGGTGTTGATGATCGAGCCGCCTCCGGTCGTCACCATGCGCTTGGCAGCCTCGCGGCCAAGCACGAAGCAGGCCGTAAGGTTGGTCTCCACCACCCGCCGGAAATCGGCGGTCGGGAACTCCAGCACCGGCACCCGGTGCTGCACGCCGGCGTTGGCGATGGCGCCGTGCAGGGCACCGTGGCGGGCGACGATGCGGTCGAGGGCGGCGATCGTGGCGGCTTCGTCGGTGACGTCGAAGGCCTCGCCCTCGGCGGCGTGGCCGGCGGCGGCCAACGCCTCGACCTTCTCGGCCAGGGTCGCCGGGTCACGGCCGTTCAGCACCACCCGGGCGCCGTGCTCGGCGCAAGCCTTGGCCATGGCGAAGCCGATCCCGCGCGACGCGCCGGTGATCAGGATGGTGCGGCCGGTCAGGTCGAACAGCGTCGTCGCGATGGCCATTGTCGTCTCACTCGCGGGTTGGGATGGCGCAGCGTATGGCCCGGCGCCGGTGGCCACAACCCGCTTTGACCGGCGCCCTCGGCGGGCCTAGCGTAGTCCGAAACCACAAGACGACAGCCCCGGGAGAAACGCCATGGCCTTCACCCTCGACGACGCGGCGCGCACCGCCTTCCAGCGCGACGGCTACTTCATCGCCCGCGGCCTGTTCGACGCCGAGGAGACCGCGCTGCTGCGCGCCGCCATGGAGACCGACCCGGAGGTTCGGCGCAACCTTTACGACCGCTTCGATTCCGGCGGCAAGGCCACCCGGATGGTCAGCTGGAACCACCCGGGAGACAGCGCCTACGGACTTGCCGCGCGGTCGCGACGGATTGTCGACACCATGACCGACCTGCTCGGCGGCGAGGTCTATCACTACCACTCCAAGCTGACCGCCAAGGAGCCCAGGGTCGGCGGCGCCTGGGAATGGCACCAGGACTACGGCTACTGGTACAACAACGGCTGCCTGTTCCCCGACATGGCGAGCGTGCAGATCGCCCTCGACCGAACCGACCGCGCCAACGGCTGCCTGCAGGTGCTGCGCGGCTCCAACCGGATGGGCCGGATCGAGCACAGGATGCTGGAGGGCAGCCAGGTTGGTGCCGATCCGGTGCGGGTCGCCAAGGCACTCGAGCGACTGGAGGTCGTGCACTGCGAGATGGAGCCGGGGGACGGCGTGTTCTTCCACTGCAACACGCTGCACCGCTCCGACCGCAACGAGAGCGACAGCCGGCGCTGGACCCTGATCTGCTGCTACAACGCCCGTTCCAACGATCCCTATCTCGCCCACCATCACCCGTTCTACACGCCGATCGAGGTGGTCGACGACGGCGCCATGAAGGCCGCCGGTCTGCGGCTGGCCGACGGCGCGACCGAGAACTTCTCGTCCAAGCCGAACGACCCGCCGGAGATCGCCGGCTCCAAGGCCGCCCGTGAGGATGAGCGCTGGATCGCGGCGCAGCGGTGATCGCCGCCACCGGACCGGACGGTCAGGGGGCGCTTTTGCGCACCCGTTCGCGGTGGAAGACATAGAGACCGCTGGCGATCACGACGGCGGCGCCGACGATGGTCCATCCGTCCGGCAGGTGGCCGAACACCAGATAGCCGGAGATCGTCATCCACAGGATGCTGGTGTAGCTCAACGGAGCGAGCAGCGACGCTGGCGCGTAGCGGTGGGCGATGATCAGCAGCCAATGGCCGATGCCGCCGAACACCCCCAGCCCGCACAGCAGGATCCACGCCAGCGGCCCGGACGGCGTTTCCCACACGAACGGCAGCAGCGGCAGCAGCACGATCGCCCCGAACATCGGCGAATACAGCGACGTCGTGTCGGAGTGGTCGCGCGCGGCCAGCTTGCGCGTGGTGATCTGGTAGAGCGCGACGGCGACGACGTTGCACAGCGACAGGCCGACCGCCCAGTGCAGGTCGGCGCCGCCCGGTCGCACGATGATCAGCACGCCGACGAAACCGACGGCGATCGCCGTCCAGCGCCGCCAGCCGACATGCTCGCCCAGCAGCGGCACCGACAGGGCGGCGACCAGCAGCGGCACCGTGAACATGATCGACGACGTCGTCGCCAGTTGCAGGTAGCGGAGCGCGAAGAAGTTCAGGATCGTCGAGGTGAACAGGAAGATCGAGCGGATGATCTGCAGGCGCAGGTTCGAGGACGCCAGCACCCGCGTCCCCTTCCTCGGCATCAGGACGACCGCGACCAGCACCGCGTGGCCGATGAACCGGGCCCACACGATCTGCAGGCTGTTCATCTCCTCGGCCAGCAGCTTGGCGGAGGTGTCGAGGAACGTGAACAGCAGGAAGGCGACGAGCATCAGCAGGATGCCGCGGCTGCGCCGGGTGTCGTCGAGATAACTGGGGTTGGACAGGTCCGCCTCCCGCGGCGGGGTTGCACCGCACTCTTATCCCGCTGCCAGGGCGGCGTCGAGGGCTGGACGCCGGCGAGAGGAACGTCTGATCGGTTATCGACGGCGCGCCGTCGAACCGGGTCGCTATGCGATCCGGAGGGGCGAGCCACACCGGGGTCGGCATGGCGGCGCCGGCCAAGGCAGGACTGATTCCGGACCGCGACGCGTTCAGACCGCTCGCGTCGAACGTCGTTCGCCGCCGCTACAGCGACATCGGGGCGGGCGTGCCGGAGGGCGTAGCCGCCCGACGAAGGCTTGCTCCGCTCAAACGGACCGCCGGGCGCCCCGGGTCTCGCAGCCGGTGGCCTGCGTGCAGCTAAGCGGCACCGACCAGGGCGGGCAGCTCGGACAGACTCCGGACTTCGCGGTCCGGGGCGCCCGGCAGTCGTTCGCGCCGCTGACCGTAGCGGTTGCACCACACGACCTGCATGCCGAAGGCGGATGCCGCGTAAGCGTCCCAGGAGTTGGACGACTGGAAGGAGATGGCAGCCGCCGGCACGCCGAGACGATCCAGCACCATCTGATAGACCGACGGGTGCGGCTTGAACACGCCGACCTCCTCGACGGAGAGAACCGCGTCCAGGAGATCGGCGATGCCGGAACCCTCGACCGCCGCCCGCAGCATGCCGGGCGACCCGTTCGACAGGATCGCCGTTCGCAACCCCGCCGACTTCAGGCGCCGCAGCACGTCCGGCACCTCCGGAAACGCGTCGAGGGTCAGATACAGGTTCATCAGGCGATCGCGCAGGCCGGGACGCTCCAGATCGAGCGTCTCCAGCGCGAAGTCGAGGGCGTCGCCGGTCACGTCCCAGAAGTCGGCGTGTCGCCCTTGCAGGGCGCGCAGCCACGTGTACTGCAACTGCTTGTCTCGCCAGAGAACGGTCAGCCGGTCGCCGCGGTCGCCGAGTTCGTCGCGACAGGCCCTGGCGGCGGAGGCGAAGTCGAACAGGGTTCCGTAGGCGTCGAACACGCACGCCTTGATCCCGTTCAGGGCGACTTGGGACATCGTGGTCTCTCCTGTGGCCTGCCCGTCAGACACGGGCGATCAGCGGTTCAGCCTATACCCGCCGGCCTCGGTCAGCAGCAGCGTCGGCTCGGCTTCTGGCTCGATCTTCTGCCGCAGCCGGTAGATGTGGGTCTCGAGCGTGTGCGTCTCGATGCTGGTTCCGTAGCCCCAGACCTCGTTCAGCAGGGTCTCGCGCTTCACGACCCGGCCGTCGCCGCGATACAGGTACTTAAGGATCGCCGTTTCCCTTTCCGTCAGATGGATCTTCCGATTTCGGGTCTCGTCGAGCAGGATCTTGGTCGATGGCCGGAAACTGTACGGGCCGATCGCGAACACCGCGTCATCGTTCTGCTCGTGCTGGCGCAATTGGGCGCGGATCCGCGCCAGCAGGACGGCCACCTTGAACGGCTTGGTTATGTAGTCGTTGGCTCCGGCGTCGAGGCCGAGAATGGTGTCGGAATCGGAACCCTGGGCGGTCAGCATGATGACCGGCGCCTTGACCCCTTGCTTGCGCATCAGCCGGCATAGCTCGCGGCCGTCCATGTCCGGCAGGCCGACGTCCAGCAGGATCAGGTCGTAGTGATTGTCCGCGATCGCGGACAAGCCCTCGGCGGCGGACGCCGCCTCGGCGGTCGCGAATTCCTCATAGAGTTGGAGCTGAAGCGCCAGGACGGATCGCAGGTCCTGATCGTCGTCAACCAGCAGAATCTGGTGTGTCCCGCTCATGTTAGCCTCGACGGGCGGTGGAGAACGTGAACCCTCGGCAAATCGGCCGCGGAGGCGGCGTGGTGCCGAGTCATCCGCCGACGTCCGTTCCGGACCCGCTGGCGCGGTCTCGACGTCTTTCCATGAGCACGCCGCACAACTCGACGCTCAATACCTTCACGTTGTACTCCCTGGAACCCGCATGGTGGCAATACACCACCGGGGACGTCTCTCGGTGCAGATTAGCCCTGCTGGCGCGTTGGATCGGTCACATCACGCTGATCATGCTTCAGGAATGCGAGAGCGGTTGGGTATCAGCGCGTGATCGCGAGCGCGGCCGGGCGGGTTTCGGTCCGGTGCCGCCGGCTACCGATGGATCGGCGCGCCCGGCCGGAAGGCGTGGAACACGAACGCGAAGGTCAGATCGTAGGGGATGTCGACCGGCCCGGTTGCGCCGTGCCGTTGCACGACCACATTGCCGATGTCGCGTCCCCGGGCGATCGCCGCGGTGTCGAGCGCCGATCGGTTCCCGGGCTCCCAGGTGATCACCGTGTCGCCGCTTTGGATGCGCCTCTGTCGCCGCACGAGATCGAGCGTCCAGGCTTCGCCCGCCACCGCAACCACGTACGCCATGGCGGGGATGTCGGGCGGCAGGTGGCCGGCGTACAGGAACGGCCGAACGGCGCTGTCGTAGCCGGTGTAGGGGTTTCTGCCGTACGGGCGCAGACCCGGGTCGCCGGGAACCTGCACTCTGCCCTGAGGGTGGCGCTCGCGAAACCGCCCGAACGACTCCAGGCGCGCCGGAAGCGTCCGCAGCGCCTTGCCGGTATTCTCGCCGACGATGGCTTCGCCGAGGAACTGCTGCCACCAGCTTTCGGTCTCGCGGTCGTACATGATCAGGTCGGAATGCCTGAGCTTGCCGGTGGTGCCGAAAGACAGGGTGTGTCCGTCCAGACGGCGGTCGAAAACGATCGCCGCGTTGCAGAGCGGGCAGTAGGTGACGGCGACAGGTACGCCGCCGACCACGTCGTTGGTGATTTCGTGCCAGATCAGGATCCGCAAGGGGTAGGCCCGGGCATCGCCGCCGATCGACAGGCCGATCACAGGCTCCTCGAGAGGCAGGTCGGTGATGTCGCCGACATCAGCGAACACCGGATCGTCAATCGGTGGAATCCCGTCCCTGGGTGGGCCGCCGCTGAGGATCTCGGCAAGGTCGACCGACGATCGGCCGAAATCGGTCCGGGGCCACTCCTCCGCCCAGCCCCTGGGCGCGTCGGCGGCCGCCAGCGGGCCGGCCGTGCCGGCGAGCAGCGCGACCGCGACCGCGACCAGCGCCCGGGCGGCCAAGCCGGTCGCCGGTCGACCGACGCCCCACCGGGATCCGCGGTTACGATCGTCCCGCTGGAACCGCGGCTTGCTGCGCGACATGGCGTGTCTCCGACAGGAAATCTGCCCCAGGCGATCGATCTAGAAGCGCGTCGTCAACTCGGTCAGCCAGATTGGCGAAAGCTCCACCAACCGGGCTTCCACCAGTTTGTCCGCGCCGGTGAGGATCAGCAGTCCCATCACCAACAAAGCCCCGCCCATCAGTTGCTTGGCTCCGGCGCCGGAAGCGAGCATCCGCCCGCGCCATCGTACGAACGCCTCGCGCGACAGCAGGCCGAGCAGGAGCAGCGGCACCGCGGCACCGACGCCGAAGGTCAGCATCGTCAGCGCGACCTGGCCGAGGTTCTCGCCGCGGGCGGCCATCATCGAGGCGGCGCCGAGCGTCGGACCGACGCACGGGGCCCAGACGATGCCGAGCAATATCCCCACGCCGAACTGGCCCTTCAGGCCACCCGGCGAGAACCCGCCTAGTCTCTGCTCGCTCCAGTTGCCGAGGGGAGCGGCGGCGAGCGCCACCTGGGTCTGCAGCCGCGGCAGCAGCAGGACCCCGCCGAGCATCAGCAGAATTGCGCCGCCGATCATTCGGAACAGGTTCGCGTCCAGGCCTATCGCGAAGCCGACGGTGGCGACGAAGATCCCGATACCGGTGAACGACAGCGCCAGGCCGCCGGCAAGCGCCAACGGCCCTCGCGGGTGCTCGCCGGCGGCCGCCCCCAGCACGATCGGGACCAGCGGAAGCACGCAGGGCGACAGGATCGAGAGCACCCCGGCGAGCCCGGCAAAGGTCAGCGTCGCGAACATCGCCGATCCTCAGAGTGCGGCCTCAAGCATCGCCGTTATGCCTGCCCGGCTGGCGTCGCCGACGCTTCGGGCGACTTCCTTGCCGCCCGCGAACACGATCAAGGTGCTCTACCGTTGCGCACCGAACGCCCGGACCGCCTCTTTCTGACTGTCGAAGTCGATATCGAGTGACACAATGTCGGCGTAGCGCGTGTCGGCGAACAGGTCGGCCAGGATCGCCTTCTGCGCCCGGCATACCGAGCACCAGGGGGCCGAGATCTCGACCAGAATGGGCTTCCCGGCGGCGAGGGCGGCGTCGAACGTGTCCCTGTCGAACCGCACGCCTGCGGCGACCGCGGGCACGGTATGCGCCGACCAGGCTGCCCCGCCGACGGCGGCGACGGTGGCGAAGGCGAGGAAGGTGCGCCGACTGGATTTCATGCGAGTGCCTCCATGATGACGACGCGGCCCATGGCGGCGCGCCCGTCATTCCTTTAGCAGCGCCGCTGGTGCCTGAGGCGCCGTGTCACCGGCTTGTGAGCCAGAATGAACGAGACGGAGCGCCGGACGCTGCTCCAGGAGCCGTCCGGTTCCCGACGGTCCGGCCCCAAGCCGTTCAGAGGCGGAACAGGTTCCCGTATCCCGTGACCTGGGCATGAACGCCGGCGAGGCGCAGGCAGTGCCACAGGCTCACCTGGTTCGCCGAGAGCACCGGGCGCTTCAAGTCCCGCTCCAGGGCGTCGAGGATGGCCACGCAGCGGAACCCGGTGCCGGCGATCAGGACGCCGTCGGCGATGGCGGGGCAGGCCGCGCGTATCTGGGCGTACAGCGGTTCCACCTCCTGCTCGAAGCCCATGCCCTGCGGGTACAGGTCGGCGGGCGGCACGTCGCGCCACTTCCGGCCGGGGTCGTAGCGCAGGTGCCCCGCCGTTTCGAACCCATGGTCTGCGTAGTAGCGAAGCGCCGCCGCCACCGTCGCGTCGTCGAACCAGGGCGGCACGACCAGGAAGGGGTGCCGGACCCCCGACGCCCGAAGCGCTGCGAAGCCGTCGAGGCAATTCGTTGTGACCGCCACGTCCGGGCGCAGCAACGCGGAGAGTTCCCGCACGACGGCCTCGTCCCAGCCCTTGCCGCCGACGATGCTGCTCGAGCTGTGGCCGATGACCACGGCCGACAGGCGCATGGCGGCGAACTGCCGCGCCCCCCTCGCCAGATCATCCTCGAGTTCGACGCCGGAACGGTCCTGGCGCCAGCGCGCCCACGGCGCGCGCGCGGTGACGCGCGCGGCGTGCACCGTGACGTTCGGCGGCAGCATTGCCCACCACTCGGCCTCCGGCACCGCTTCGCTGCCGACGATGAACATGCCGATACGGGCCTGCCAGCCCCAATTGTCGTTGTGCGGCACGCGGCCATCCTCCCTCGATCACGGCGCGCCCGGAGCGCGCCGTGGAATTGAAGGCGTGAGCGACGATCGGCGCAAGTCGCCGTTTGGTCGGAGGACTGGAGCGGCGACAGGCGGCGGAGGCTTGACCGGCCGCCGGCCGGTCAAGCCTCCGCGAGTCGCCGGTCCCTGCGGCGGGCCCTCGCGGCGTCCCCCAGCCGGGAGAACAGCACGCGGTTGACCGGATCCGACGCCGCATCGTACTCGGCATGCCATTGCACGCCGACCGCGAAGGACCTGGCGCCGACGATCGAGATTGCCTCGATGGTCTGGTCGGCGGCCCAGCCCTCGACCGCCACGCGTTCGCCCGGCTCCAGGATGGCCTGGCCATGCAGCGAGTTCGTGCTGATGGTCTCGGTCCCCAGCATGGAGGCCAGCACGCCGCCCGGGCGAAGGCGCACTTGCTCGCGCAGCTGGAAGATGATCGTCGGGTCCTGGCAGCCCTTCGGCATCCGGTGCCGGTGGCGTCCCGGGATCTCCGCGACCTCCGGGTGCAGGGTGCCGCCGAAGGCCACGTTCATTTCCTGGATGCCCCGGCAGATGCCGAGGATCGGGACCCCGGTCTCGATGCAGGCGCGCACCAACGGCAGGGCGACCCCGTCGCGTCCCTCGTCCATCTCGCCGTGCCGGTCGGTCAACTCCTCGCCGTAATGGTGCGGATGCACATTGGCCCGGCCGCCGGTCAGAACGATCCCGTCCACCGCCTCCAGCAGGTCGGCGACCGGCACGGCATCAGGCAGGCTTGGAATCATCAGCGGCGTGCAGCCGGCCACCGCGGCGACGGCGTCGATGTTCCGCCGGCCGGTCATCTGGGTCTCTCGCAGGTGCTCGGCCAGGAACCGGTTGCAGAGGATTCCGATCACGGGGCGGGCCATGAGTGTACCTTCGAGCGGTCGCACGGGAGCGTCGGGCTGGGCCCCGAAGAGTGGCAATCTCGACGGCGCGCATGCAAGCGCGTCGTCGCCAGATTCCCTCTCGACCGGCAAATTCCGGCAGCCGCGGCCGGCGGTGGGGCCGACCGGGGCGAAAAAGGTTCTGGCGGGTGTCGGGAGCCGGTGATCGCTCGCGTCCTTTGGGCGAGAGGGCCCGGTAGCGGCCTCCAGCCACCGAGGCGAGAACGATGCGTGATGGTTCCGGTGAAGTCGACCGCCGACAGCGAGTCGGGGACTCTGCCGTCGAGCGACCTGCTCGAGGCCATGGTCAGGTACAATGAGCAGCTGGTGGAGGCCGGCATCATGCTGGTGGCGGGCGAGCGCCTGCAGCCGTCGTCGAAAGGCAAGCGAGTCGCCTTCGACGGGCCGTCTCGCATCGTCTCCGAAGGGCCGTTCGCGGCGACCGGCGAGCTCGTCGCCGGCTTCTGGATCTGGCAGGTCGCGGACATGGACAAGGCGGTCGCGTGGGTGAAGCGCTGCCCGAACCCGATGCCGGGCCCGAGCGAGATCGAGATCCGGCCGCTGTACGAATTGGCCGACTTCCAGGATGCGATGACGCCGGAGATCGCCGAGCTGAACGACCGCAACCGCGAGAAGGTGGGCGGCCACTGAAGCTGCCCGGTCAGCGCGACGTCGGGTGCCATCGGCCGGCCACCGTTACGTCGTGAATGCCTCGAATGCGTTCCGCCTGCGGCGACCCGCTCCGGGAAACGACACGTGGGGGGCGGGAGTGCGGGGCGGCGACCGTCCGTTTACCCGATGAGTTCGTCGCGCCGGTCGTCGGTCTCGCCGTAGCGCGCCAGGCTCGGCGGTTTCAATCCCTCGTACAACCGGGCCAGGCCCTGGTTGACGATGCGGTTGTTGCGCTCGAACAGCGAGTTGCCGTCCAGGTCGCTCTCCACCAGCAGCGGGCCGAACCGCTCGACCTCGAACACCCACATCGCCTGGGCGATGCCGAGATCGTCGATCCAGTGGGCGTCGCGCACCCGCTTGATGCCACGCCCCAGCAGGGCGCCGGTGCCGTAGCCGACGGTGGTCAGGTACACTGCCCCCGCCGGCACGAAGGTGTCGCGGTAGTCCTGCTCGCTCATGCCACCCTTGCCGACGATCACCTTCGCACCCGAGACCTCGAGCCATTTCGGCAGCCATTTCGAGAACCGGAAGCTGGCGGTGGCGGTTACGGCGCCGACGTTGAAGCTGCCGTCGGCGTTGCGCGACGCCGCCGGCGAGCAGTGGAAGTTGACGTTGGTCAGCGCCTTCAGGTCGACCGGCGGGGCCACGCCGTCCTGCAGCACGCGCTTGTAGACGCTCTCCCGCCCCGTGTAGATCAGCCCGTCGAGATAGACCACATCGCCGAGTTCGAGGCGGCGCAGGTCCTCGTGACGGACCGGGGTGGTCAGGCTGACTTCTTTGAGCTTGCCGCTGGGCTCTGCCATTCGACCGTGTCCCGTCGCAGGTAGGGGGTGAACCATTCGGGATCGGTGCGGTACTCGATCCGCCCGTCCGGGTGCAGCCGCGCCGTCGCGCGCCGCGACGACAGGCAGAAGCAGTGCACGCTCATCGGCATGCCGCCGGTGTGGGTGTAGCCGACCTCGATGTGGCAATCGACCACCATGGACGAGCCGACGAACCCCATCGCGCCCATGCCGATGGAATTGCCGAGCAGCTTCAACTCGTCCTCCAGCGCCGCGATCTCCGGGTCGGGGTTGCGGTCGCCGACGACCCTCAGGCAGGCCGCCTGCTTGCCCAGCACCATGCAGGTGTCCTTCGATCCGCCAAGCCCGATGCCGACGATCGCCGGCTGGCAGGCAAGCCCGCGCTTGCCGAACGCGATCAGGGTGTCGAGATAGAACCGCTTGATGCCGTCGACGCCGTCGGCCGGGAACAGCATGCGGTAGTCGGTGCCGAACAGCCCGCCCTTGTGGACCGTGGTGACGTCGATCCAGTCGGCGTCCGGCTCGAAGCTGTACTCGATCTCCGGCGCGTTGATGCCGACGTTGTTGTCGTTGTCCCGGCGCGACAGCGGGTGCACCCGGTTCGGGCGCAGCGGCACGTCGTGGGTGGCGCGCGCGGTTGCCCGGCGGATGCGGCGCTCAAGCTCGACCGGCCCGCCCTCGATGCGGGCCTCGTTGCCGATTTTCACGTAGTAGCGCGGTACCCCGGTGTCGGCGCACATCGGCCGGCGGTCGGCCTTGGCGGCCTCCCAATTTTCCAACATGGCGCGCAGCACGAACGCCGACAGATCCCCGGACTCGGTGGAGGCCATGGCCTGGATGCCGTGCAGGTAGTCATCCGGGATCTCGATGCCGGCCTTGGCCATCACCGTGTGGGCTGCTTCCTCGATACGGTCGGCCGCGATCTGCGGGGCGTGGGGCATGCGGGGCCCTCTGGTGGGTTTCCTCGGCGGACAGCGTAGCGGGTCGGCGGTGGTTTGGAAAACGCCGACGCTGCGGCGGTGCCGCTGCGGCCGTCGGCTACTCGGCGGGCAGCACCGCGACGCCGCCGCGCCCGGGCACCGGGACCGGCTCAGCCTTCGGCACGCCGTCGAGGATCTGATCCATCGCCTCGGCGAGCGAGGTCACGCACAGGTCGGCGCGCGTCATCTTGACGAGGTCGAGGCGGCTGGCCTCCTGGGGGTCGAGCGACCAGAACCCCAAGAGGATGCGGGCGTCGGTGAGCCGCCGCAGTCGGCGCACCAGGTAGCGGGCGTGGGCGAGCGAGCCGGCGTTCATGTAGGACAGGCAGATCAACCGAACGCCCTGCAGGTCCAGGCCGGCGTAGGTCGCCGACGCGTTGGCGTCGAACGACACCAGGCGGGTGCCGACGCCGCACCGCTCGAACAGCTGGCCGAGTATCGCCGAGGCGGCGTCGTCCAGGTTGCCGCGACCGCCGGCGCAGAGCACCGGCCGATCCCGCCAGTCCGGGGCGAGGTCCTCGGGCGCGACCGGGCAGGGGCGACGCGGCGTCCCGCCGCCACCCGGACCCTCGCCTGACGCCTCATCGCCCTCGGTTGTGGCGCCCGCTGTTGTGGCGCCGTCGGGTGCGGCACCCTCGGGTGCGGCGACGTCCTCGTGTTCCGACAGGTTGTCCACCAGGGTGAGCAGGCTGGCCGCGATCAGGGCGCGGCGATTGTCGTCGAGCACGCCCCGGGCGCGGTCGTGCTCCATCAGGCTGAGCGCCGGGATCGCGACCTCCTCGTAGAAATCCAGCAGCGGCCGCTCCTCCAGGAACTCCTCGGCCCTCTCGGTCGCCTCGTCGGGGTCGCCGGCCAGCAGGCGCTGATAGAGGCTCTCCTGGGGTGTCAGGACGGGCTCGCGGCCGAGCAGCACGTCGAGAAACCCGAAGCGCGGCACGTGCCGTCCGAGCACGACGAGGCAGACCGTGAGGGGCGTTGACAGCAGCAGTCCGACCGGACCCCAGAGCCAGGTCCAGAAGATCGCGGCGGCGATCACCGCCACCGGCGACAGGCCGGTGCTGGCACCGTAGAGCAGCGGCTCGACGACGTTGTTGCTGATCAGTTCCAGCACCACGAACAGCGCCGCCGTCCACAGGAACATGGTCCAGCCCGGGTCCACCGCGACCGCCAGGGCAAGCGGGAAGAACGACGCGATCACCGGGCCGACATAGGGGACGAAGCGCAGGATCATCGCCAGCATCCCCCACAGCAGCGGGTTGGGGACCCCGATCACCCACAGCCCGGTGGCCACCGGGATCGCGTAGGTCGCGTTCACCAGCAGCTGCATCAGCAGGTACCGGCCGATCCGCATGCCGGCGTCGCTGATCGCCTCGGTCGTCCGGTTGAGGTCGTCCGCGCCGGCCAGCCTGATGAAGCGATCGCGCAGGTCGCCGCGCTGGAGCAGCATGAACACCACGAACACCACCACGATGCCGGTGGTGGCGAGCGGTTCGATCAGCGGGCCGATGACGGTCTGCAGGAGCTGCAGCGGCTTCGGGGCGGGCTGCTGGATCTGGACCGGGACCGGCTTCGGCCCCTCCTCCCGGCTCTCCTGGCGGGACGAGCCGGGCTCGCCGGCCGTGGCGGCCGGTGGGTCCTCGCCCTCGATCTCCTCGCTCAGCTGCCGCAGCATCTCGGAGGCGCGCTTGACGACGCCGCCTTCGGCCGCGCTGGACCGGAACGACCGGATCTTGTCCTGGATGTTGTACTGGTAGCGCGGCAGGTTGTCGGCGAGCTGCGAGACTTGGCCCGCGACCACCACGCCGAACACGAAGATGCCGAGGAAGGCTAGCAGCACGACCCCGAGCACCGCCGGCAACCGCGGCACCCGCAGGCGGCGCAGCCACGAGACCGCCGGCGCGAGAGCGAAGCTCAGGATCAGCGCCAGCGCCATCGGCACGAAGATCTCGCGGCCGAAGTACAGGGCGGCGACGACGACAACCAGGATGGCGAGGTTGTGCATTCCCGGCGCGCCGAGTTCGGGCAGACGCGGATCCGCATCAGGAAGGCGCAGCCTTGCCATGGTGGTTCGTCCCCTGCGGCGCCGCCGCGCGCCCGGCTTCGAGCTGCGCGCTCTGCAGGCCGTGCGGCTATAACCTTGGGCGTGCCGGCGCGGTTCCTTTAAGCGGTTGCTCGGGTCTGGTGTGAGGCCGGGCGCCGCTCCAGTCAGGCGGGCCGCAACTCGATCCAGGTCGACAGCAGACGGTCGCGGACGGCGGCAGGGCCGACCAGGATCTCCACCCGGCCAGGCTCCCGCGCCGGCCGAAGGTCGCGGTCGAGCAGCGTGAAGGTCGCGGGCGGCAGGGTGAACCGGACGGTGCCCCGCTCGCCGGGCTGTAGTTCGATACTCCGGAAGCCGCGCAGTTCCAGCAGCGGCCGGGCGCTGCTCGCCACCGGGTCGTGCAGGAACAACAACACCGTTTCCTGGCCGGCGCGCCCGCCGGTGTTGGTTACCGCGACCGAGACGCCGAGGTCCTGGCCCGGGCCAAGGGAGTCGACCGTGACCGCCAGACTGTCGAGCGCGAAGCGGGTGTAGCCGATCCCGTGGCCGAACGGGTAGAGCGGCGCGCTCGGCCGGTCAAGATAGCGCGACACGTAGCGGCCGCCGTCGCCCGGCGCCGGCCGGCCGGTCGGGCGCTGGCCGAAGAACACCGGGATCTGCCCGCGATCCGCCGGCCAGCTGACCGCCAGCCGACCGCTCGGCGCCGCGCGGCCCGAGAGAAGGTCCGCAAGCGCCGTACCTCCCTCGGTGCCGGGAAACCACGCCGCCAGCACCGCCGGGGCGCGCGCCAGGATCGCCGGCTCGACGATCGGCCGTCCCGAGGTCAGCACCAGCAGAGTCGGGGTGCCGGTGGCGATCACCGTCTCGGCCAAGTCCCGCTGCAGGCCCGGCAGCCCGGGGTCGGCCCGGCTGGCGGCCTCGCCGGCCAGGTCGCCGGCCTCGCCGAGACAGAGAACCGTGACGTCGGCCCACCGGGCGAGCTCGACCGCCTCGGCGAAGCCCGAGGCGTCCCCGTCGCAACCGTCGCCGCCGATCGCGCAGCCGACGGCGTGCCGGACCTCGCTGTCGGAAAGCCCGTCGGCGAGGCCGTCGCGGTAGGAGACCGCGGAGGAGCGGTCTCCGGCCGCCCACCAGGGGCCGAGCAACTCGCCGCCGGCCGCCGCCAGTGGACCGATCACGGCGACGCGGCGCGCCGACGCCGACAGCGGCAGCAGGTCGCCGTCATTCTTCAGCAGGACCATGGAGCGCCGGGCGGCTTCGCGGGCGAGCGTGCGATCAAGGTGTCCGGCGGAGTCGACCGGCGCGGCGGCAAGCCCGCGATACGGATCGTCGAACAGGCCGAGCCGCCGCTTCAAGCGCAGGACCCGACGGACCGCGGCGTCGATCTCGCGCTCGGTGACCAGCCCGCGTTCCAGGGCCAGCGGCAGCCCGCGCTCGTAGGCGCGGCCCATCATGTCGATGTCGACCCCGGCCTTGAGCGCCAGCGCTGCCGCCTCCGCGAGATCGCCGGCGACGCCATGGGCGATCAGGTCGGAGACCGCCGAGTGGTCGCTGACGATGACGCCGTCGAAGCCCTGTTTGCGGCGCAGTTCCCCGCGCAGCAGCGGCGCGTGCGCGGTGGCCGGCACGCCGCCGAGGTCGGTCAGCGCCGGCATGACGGCGGCGACGCCGGCGCCCACCGCCGCGGCGAACGCCGGGAGGTGGACCTCGTGCAGCGTCCGCTCGGAGACCTCGACCGAGGCGTATTCCCGGCCGGCCAGCACCGCGCCGTAGGCGCCGAAATGCTTGGCGGTGGCCGGCAGGCTGTCGGCGGCCGCCAGGTCGTCGCCCTGGAAGCCCCGCACCTTGGCGGTAGCGTAGGCGGCGGCGAGCCAGGGATCCTCGCCCGGGCTCTCGGCGATCCGCCCCCAGCGCGGGTCGCGCGCGACGTCGAGCATCGGCGCGAAGGTCAGGCTGATGCCGTCGGCCGTCGCCTCGGCGGCGGACCGCCGCGCCGTCCGTTCCCAGAGCACGGGGTCGAAGCTGCCGGCCTCGGCCAGCGGGATCGGAAATATCGTGCGGTGGCCGTGCAGCACGTCGAAGCCGAACACCAGGGGTATGCCGAGCCTGGTCTCCTCGACCGCCAGGCGCTGGACCTCGAGCACCGCGTCGCGGCCCCAGAGGTTCAGGAGGCTCCCCGCCCGGCCGGCGCGCACCGCGTCGCGGAAGTCCGGGGACAGCGTGGGGCCGGTGGCCGTGAAGTCGCCGCTCAGCATCGAAAGCTGGCCGATTTTCTCGTCGAGCGTCATGCGACGCAGCAATTTTCGAAGATCCTTGGCCACCGCCGGCTCGCTGTTGTTCGTCTCCCGCCGCGGGGATCGACGGCGGGTGTCGCGGGATCATCGGCGTACGATATAGTCGGCCCCGGTTCGGTGCCGCACGAAAACGCGCGCCGATTTACCGGGGAATCGCAGCGGCCATGACGGTCGGAGACTTATTCGCGCCGGGGAGCCCGGACGCCGCCCCGCGCGGGCCCAACCAGCCGCCGGAGCCGAATGGCGCGCTCGGGAGCCACGTCGCCGCTTTCCTCGGCGCCGTCGGCCGCGCCGCCAACCGCCGCCGGGTGTACGCCATGTCCGGCGCCGCCGGGATCGTCATCGCCGCCGCCGCCGCCGGGCAGATTCGGCTGAACACCTGGCAAGGCGACTTCTACGACGCCCTGGCCCAGCGCCAATTCGACGAGATGCTGACCCAGCTGATGGTTTTCGGTGGCTTGGTGGTCGTGCTGGTGGCCCTGCAGGTCGGCCAGACCTGGCTGCGGGAGACCCTGCAGATCGAACTCCGGGAGGCCGTGACGGCCGATCTCCTGGACGCCTGGCTGCAGCCGCGTCGCCCCTACCTGCTCGGCTGGTCCGGCGAGACCGGCCGCAATCCCGACCACCGCATCCAGGAGGATACCCGGCGCCTGTGCGAGCTGTGCGCCGATCTCGGCGTCGGCATCGTGCAGTCCTCGCTGCTGCTGGTCAGCTTCGTGGGCGTTTTGTGGGTACTGTCGGGCAACGTCGCTTTGGTGCTCGGTGACTGGCGGCTTGAGATTCCCGGTTACATGGTTTGGTGCGCGCTCGCCTACGCGCTGGTCGGGTCCTGGGCAAGCTGGCGGATCGGCCGCCCGCTGGTCGCGCTCAACGCCGAGCACTACGCCCGCGAGGCCGACTTCCGGTTCGCGCTGGTCCACACCGGAGAGGCCTCGGAGGCGATCGGCCTCAGCGGCGGCGAACCGGATGCCCGCCGCGATGTTTCGGCCGCGCTCGGCTCCGCGCTGGCGATCCGGCGGCGCGTCGCCCGCGGTCTTGCCGACCTGACCTGGATAACCGCCGGTCATGGCTGGGGCGCCCTGGTGGTCCCGATCATCGCCGCCGCGCCCGGCTACTTCAGCGGCTTGCTGAGTTTCGGTGAGCTGATGATGGTGGCCGGCGCCTTCCTGCAGGTGCAGACCTCGATGCGCTGGTTCGTCGAGAACTTCGCGAGGATCGCCGACTGGCGCGCGACGCTGCACCGGGTGATGGCCCTGCGCCTGATGCTGCCGGCGCTCGACCCGCTGGTCGACCGCGCCGGCCGGATCGAGGTGTTGCCGCACCCCGCCGGCCACCTGGCGCTGGACGCGCTGCGGGTCGAGCTTCCGGATAAGGAGGTCGTGCTGGCCGAAGGCAGCCTGGAGTTGGCGCCCGGCGAGCGGGTGACGGTCACCGGCGGTCCCGGCAGCGGCAAGTCCATGCTGTTCCGCGCCATCGCCGGTCTGTGGCCGTGGGGTGCGGGCCGGGTGCTGCTGCCGCCGGCGGAGGAGATGGCGTTCCTGCCATCGCGGCCATACCTGCCGATCGGCAGCCTCCGGCACGCGCTGTGCTACCCGACGCCGGCCGAGCGTGTCCCGGATGCCGAGATGCGAGCCGCCGTCGAGAGGGTCGGCCTCAGCCACCTGCTTGGCCACCTTGACGAGGTGCGGCGCTGGGACAAGGAACTGGCGATCGACGAGCAGCAGAGCCTTGCCTTCGCCCGCCTGCTGCTGCGTCGCCCGAAATGGGTGGTGATGGACGACCCCCTGAACGCGCTGGAGGAAGCGCGCCGGGTCGAGCTCTGCGGTATCTTCGACCGTGAGCTCGCCGGAACCGCCGTGCTGGCGATCGGCCGGTCGAGAGCCGCCGCCCCGATCGGCTCGCGGGTGATGCTGATGGTCGACGCGCCGGAAGGAAAGGCGACACCGTGACACCGACGCCCGCGACCACCGACGCCGATCTGCTGGATGAGGTCCAGCGCCGAACCTTCGGCTACTTCTGGGACTTCGCGCATCCGGTAAGCGGGCTGGCCCGGGACCGGGCTCGTGACGACGTCGACCCTGGCGACGACATCGCGGCGATCGGCGGCACCGGCTTCGGCGTGATGGCGATTGTCGTCGCCGTGGAGCGCGGCTGGATCGCCCGATCGGACGCGCTGGAGCGGCTGCTGACGGTGACCGGGTTCCTGCTGCAGGCCGAGCGGTTCCACGGCGTGTTCCCGCACTTCATGAACGGCACGACCGGCAAGGCGATCGCGTTCAGCCGGCTCGATGACGGCGGCGATCTGGTGGAGACGGCGTACCTGATGCAGGGCCTGCTGACGGCGAGGCAGTATTTCGACGGCGCGGAGGCCGGGGAAGCGGACCTGCGCGAGCGGATCGACCGACTGTGGCGCGCGGTCGAGTGGTCCTGGCACACCCGCGGCGGCGAGCGGGTGCTGTACTGGCACTGGAGCCCTGGCCACGGCTGGGCGATGAACCACCCGATCCGGGGCTGGAACGAGTGTCTGATCACCTATGTGCTGGCCGCCAGCGCGCCCGACCACGCCATCGAGCCCGCCGTCTATCACGAGGGTTGGGCGGCCGGGCCGGACTTCCGGAACGGCCGGCGCTACCACGGCATAGAACTGCCGCTCGGCCCGGCCTATGGCGGGCCGCTGTTCTTTGCGCACTACTCGTTCCTCGGCATCGACCCGCGCGGGCTGGTCGACCGCTACGCCGACTACTGGGCGCAGAACCTCGCCCATGTGCGGATCCACGAAGCGCACGGCCGGCTGAACCCCAACGGGTTTGACGGCTACGGGCCCGATTGCTGGGGCCTGACCGCCAGCGACAACGAGGACAGCTACGGGGCCCATGATCCGGCCAACGATCGCGGCGTGGTCACCCCGACCGCGGCGCTCGCCAGCCTTCCCTATTGGCCGGAGGCGGCGATGCGGGCGATGCGGCACTTCCGCCACGCGCTCGGCGACCGGATCTGGGGCCGATACGGTTTCACCGATGCCTTCAACCAAAGCCGCGGCTGGTATGCCACCACCTACCTGGCGATCGACCAGGGTCCGATCGTCTGCATGATCGAGAACCACCGCAGCGGGCTGCTCTGGCGGCTGTTCATGAGCGCGCCGGAGGCTCGGCGTGGGCTGAACCGGCTCGGCTTCTCCAGCCCGTCGCTCGACCCGGGGGTCAGCCCATGACCGATCCGGAGTTTGATCTGGAAGCCTGGATAGAGCGCCGCCTGCCTGACTCGGCCGGGCGGCTGCTGACGGCGGTTTCGGCGACCGGCCTCTCCCGTCCAGGGCCGCGGGTCGGACAGGTGATCGCGCCGTCACCCGGATCGGTGCTGGCGGCGCCCGGGGCCGGTCCGGACGAGCCGAACTACTTCTTTCACTGGCTGCGCGATTCAGCCGTGGTCGTAAGCGCCCTGCTGGTCCTGCATCGACAGGGCCGGCTGCCGACGGCGGCACACGCCCGCTTTGCCGAGGCAATCGCCTTCGACGGCGCGCTTCAGCGCCTCGATGGCGGCGAGGCGGTGGCCGCCGAGGTATGGCCGCCCATGCTGCTGCCGCATCTGCAGGGCTACCTGCGGCCGCGCGAGGAACTGGCGGCGGTGCGGGGCGCGGCGGTGGCCGGCGAGGTCCGCTTCCATCCCGACGGCACCTTCGACCTGATGCGCTGGAGCCGGCCGCAGGACGACGGACCGGCGCTGCGGGCGCTGCGGACGCTCGACATGCTGGCCGGCGAGGCCCTGAAAGGAGACCGGGACCGGCGGCGGGCCGAGGGGCTGCTGGAGGCGGACCTCGCCTACTGCCTCGCCCGCCTCGCCGCGCCGTCCTACGACCCGTGGGAGGAGGAGACGGGCCATCACTTCTACACCCGGCTGGTGCAGCACGCGGCGCTGGCGCGGGCGGCGGCGTGGGCCGCCGCCGGCGGGCATCCCCGGCGGGCGAAGCGGTTCGCCGCCGGCGCCGGAGCCCTGGCCGTGGCGCTGGCCGGCTTCTGGTCGCAAGCCGACGGTTTCTACCGCAGCCGTCTTGCCGGGCCAGGCCTCAGTCCCGCCAAGAGCCTGGACAGCATCGTCCTGTTGGCCGTTCTGCACGCGGGCCTCCCCGACGGGCCGTTCAGCGTCCTCGACCCGAGGGTGGTGGCGACGGTCGACCGACTGGAGAGGTTCTTTGCCGGCTACCTGCCGGTCAATGCCGGCCGTGTCCCGGCCGACGGCGTGCTGCTCGGCCGCTACGCCGGCGACACCTACTACGACGGCGGGGCCTTCCTGCCGTGCTGTTTCGGGCTGGCCGAGTTCCATTACCGACGGGCCGCCGGCGGCCGCGGGGACGCGCGCAACGGCCTGGCGCGAGGCGACGCGGTGCTGGCGTTCGTGCGGCGGTTCCTGCCGGAGGACGGCTCGCTGCCCGAACAACTCGACCGGGTGACCGGGGCCCCGCGCTCGGCCCGTGATCTCTCCTGGAGCCACGCCGCGTTCGTGACGGCGGCGGCTTCCCGCGCTGCGTCCCGACAGTGGCCGGACGAAGTGGGCTATACGGTCCGCTCCGCGCCTGGCGATGGGAGCCGATCATGACGCGGGTGAAGTGGGGTGGGCTCGGCGCTCAGCCGGAATCGGCCTCGGGCTTCGGTCGCCCGAGCACGCGGTGGGTCAGCCGCCGGGTGCCGATCCAGATCGCCGCGACCACCAGCGGCAGGGCAAGCGCGGTCGCCACCGTCGGGTCGACGCCGCCGAGCCGATCGGCTTTCGCCAGCCCGTCCAACGCGGATTTTACCAGGCCGAGCGCGTAGTAGCTGACCGCCACCACCGACAGGCTCTCGACGGTGCGCTGCAGGGCGAGAGCCTGGGCGGCCCGGCGGTTCATCGATTCCAGCAGGTCGCGGTTCTGGGCCTCCAGTTGCACCTCGATGCCGGTGCGCAGCAGGCTGGAAAGCCGGTTTGCGCGCCGCGACAGGGCCTCCTGGCGGGTCGCGACTGAGGCGCAGGTGCGCATCGCCGGCGACAACCGGCGCATCAGGTAGCCGAACAAGTCGATATGGCCCTCGATGACCGAGGACTTCAGGTTCTCCAGCCGGTCCTCGACGATCTCGGCGTAGGCGATGCTGGCGCCGTAGCGGTAGTTGGAGGCGGCGACCACCTCCTCCAGTTCCGCCGAGAGACCGGACAACTGCGTCAGCAGCGCCTCGTCGCTGAGCCGTCGGCCGCCGTCGGCGAGGGTCTCGGCCACCTCGGCCAGGCCCCGCTCGATGCCTTCGATGCGCGGGCTGGCGGCGCGGGCGATCGGCAGCGACAGCATCGCGAAGCGCGCGTAGGTGATCACTTCAAGCACCCGCTGCACCAACTGGCCGAGCAGCATCGGCTCGATCGCGCCGACGCGGACCAGCAGGCGCTCGAAGCCGCCATCGTGGGTCCGCAGGTCGCCGTAGAGTTTGCCCTCGCCGGAGGCCAGCGTGCAGCCGAACACCGGATTGCCGTCGAACCAGCGCGACAGGCGGTTGGCGTCGACCGGTTCATCGGCGTCGGTGGTCACGGTCAGGTTGACCGCCAGCAGGACCTCGCCGAACAGCCGCTCCGCCCATTCCGTCGGCACGAGGTCGAACACCGTCTCGGCGAACGGGTGCTCGATCGGCTCCTCGCGCATCAGGGTGTAGGTCGAGAACTCGGTATGGCGTTCCCATTTCACCACGAACGGGCCGAGATCGACCGTGAAATGCTTGGCGCCCGGGGTCGGCTCGGCCTTGCCGTAGCGCCGGCACAGGGAGGCGAACTGAACGTGGTCGCGGGCGCCGCCGCGCTCACCGGTGGCGATCGCCAGATGCGAGACCCGCAGCGGCGCCGACATCGGCCGGAACGGCCGGTCGTGCAACTCCAGTGTCAACGCGTCGCGTTCTGGATGGAACTGCATCACTCGCCCGCCCTTGGCCTGCCGTAGTGTGGCGGGCAGACGGAGCGTTTACCAGGGCGGATCATCGCTGGCGGCAACGCGGCGAGCCCCGACATTCGCCGGGACTTTCGCTCACCTCGTTCCATAGCCGACGCCGCTGCACGCTCACGGGCCGAGATCCGGACTGCGTCAGCGAGCCGGACCGATCTGCTGACCGGCTTGATCGAGCAGATCGAGAACGACCTGGTCAGTCCGGACAAGCCGAAAGGCATGGCGGAAGTCGAGGCCGCGATGGCCGCTGCATTCGCTTGACGCGGAGCCCGAGAGCTACCCCGCCGCGCTCGCCGGCGGCGCCCCGGCCTCGTCGTCGATCAGGCTCTCGCCCGGCTTCACCACGGTGAAGTCGACCGGCACCATCGCCAGCGCCGGACGGCCGTCGGCGTCGAGGGTGACGCGGGTGAAGGCGGTGGCGTCGAGATTGCCGGTCTCCGGGTAGTCCTCGCGGAAATGCGCGCCGCGGCTGTCCTCCCGGGCCAGCGCCGCCACGGCGATGACCTCGGAGACCGCGATCTGGCTCTCCAGGTTCAGCCAGTCGTGCCACGTCAGGTTGAAGGCGCGGTCGCCGTCGGCGAGGCCGGTGCGGTGCAGTTCGGCGCGCAGGTCCGCCAGGCCGGCGAGGCCGCGCCGCAGGCCGTCGGCGGAGCGCAGGATCCCGACCTCGTCCCACATCAGGGTCCACAGCCGCTCGCGCAGCCCGCCGAGATCACCCGGCACCAGCGCGAACGGCGCCTCGGCGCGGGCGACGGCGGCGTCGATGGCGGCGCGGTCGGGTTCCGGCAGGGCCGAGCCGCGCCGCACCCGGCCGGCCATCACGTCGCCGGCAATCCCGCCGAATACCGTCGAATTGGCGACCCCGTTGCCGCCGAGGCGGTTGGCGCCATGGACGCCGCCGCAATCCTCGCCGGCGGCGAACAGGCCGGGGATCGCCGTGGTGGTGTCGATCTCGAACTCGACGCCGCCCATCATGTAGTGGGCGGTTGGCACCACCTCGACCCGGCCGCCGGCCAGGTCGAACCCGCAATCGGCGCAACGCTTGACCATGCCGGGGAAGCGCCGGGCGACGTCCCCCGGCCCGAGGTGCTTCATCTCGATCCACACCCCGCCCATCGGCGTGGTGCGGCCGGCGCGCATCTCGCGGTAGATCGAGCGGCTGACGACGTCGCGGGTGGCGCGCTCGCCGGCGCGGTCGTAGTCGGCCATGAAACGGCGGCCGTCGCCGTTTAGCAGATAGCCGCCGGCGCCGCGCAGCCCCTCCTCGAGCACCGTCCCGGTCATCCTGGTGTCGGGCCCGGCGAGCAGGCCGGTCGGGTGGAACTGCACCATCTCCATGTCGCGCAGCGGCAGCCCGAGGCGCAGCGCCATCGCCATGCCGTCGCAGGCCTTGTCGCCGGACGGCGTGTGGTAGAGGTACATGGTCGGCCCGCCGCCGGTCGCCAGCAGCACGGCGCGCGCCCGCACCATCCGGTAGCGGCCGGTGCGCATGTCGATCAGCAGCGCCCCCGCCAGGCCGGAACCGTCGGCCGCCATGACCAGCTCGATCGCCCGATGCTCCTCCAGGCGCCGCACGCCGCGCGCCCAGACCTGCTCCATCAGCCGGTTGACGATCTCGATGCCGGTCAGGTCACCCTTGTGAACGGTGCGGTCGAAGGACTGGCCGGCGAACGCCTTCTGGTGCAGCGAGCCGTCGGGGTTGCGGTCGAAGAAGCAGCCGAGCTCGTTCTCCAGCTCGCGGATGCGCTCGACCGCGCCCTCAACCAGCCGCCAGGCGAGGTCCTGGCGCGGCAGCCACTTGCCACCGACGATGGTGTCCATGAAGTGGCGTTCGAGACTGTCGGTCGGGGCCAGCGCGACGTTGAAGCCGCCCTGCACCATGCGGGTGCAGCCGCATTTGCCCATCAGGCCCTTGACCGCGACGGTCACGTCCAGGTCGGGGTCGGTCTGCAGGGCGTGCAGCGCCGCGAACAGCCCGGCGCCGCCGGCGCCCAGGATCAGGATATCGGTGTCGAGGCGTTCCACGGTCAGCCGGCCCTCACCAGGAACACCGCGCCGACGACGACGGCGAGCACGGCGCCGAACGCGATCAGTCCCTTGCGGGTGTCCCGCCACGGCAGCAGTTCGAGCAGCATGACCCGGGTCCCGGCGGCGAGGTGGATGGTCAGGAACGTCACCAGGCCCCACTCGCCGATCACGAAGGCCGGATGCTCGGTGGCGGCCAGGAAACCCTCGAGCGCCGCGTCGGATTCCAGCGCCAGCCCGAGTGCCAGAAAATGCAGCGGCAGGAACAGCACCAGCGCCACCCCCGACACCCGATGCGCGACGAACGCCCAGAACCCCGGATGATTGCGGGCCGGCCGGTTCACGGCTGACCCACCACGGCGACCACGGCGCGGCCGCCGAGCGTCACCAGGAGGCCGCCGAGCACCAGCATCGCCGCGTCGAGCGATCGGCCGCGCCAGGGCGTGTGCTCCTGGATGACGTTGCGCAACCCGATCGGGCCGTGGATGGCGGCCGCCAGCACGAAGGTTCCATAGAACAGCCCCCAGCCGACGCTGCCCCGGGTGCGATCCAGAATCTCGGCGGCGGTCAGCCCGCCGTCGGCGACAATCAGGATCATCGCAAGGTGCGCTATAACCAGCGGCGCCAGGATCAGCGCCGTCAAGCGTTGCGCTAAGAACAGCCAGACCGGCGTCATGGCAGCCCGCCTCCCACCAGATCAAGCAACGACTGCCGCTTGAGCCCGGCTATTCCGGCGGTCGGGTTGATGCCGACCGGGCAGTGCTCGACGCAACTGCCGTGGGTGTGGCAACTGTGGCAGCCGCCACCGGCGGAGGCGGCCTTCAGCACCCCGTGCCGGTCGCCGTCGCGGACGTCGTTCACCAGGGTCCAGGCGCGGTTGAGGGAGGCCGGTCCGAGGTAGTCCGGATCCCAGCCGACCACGTCGCAGGCGGCGTGGCAGACCCCGCAATTGATGCACTCGATGCCGGCGTCGGCGGCCCGGCGCGGGGCGCTCTCCGGGCGGACCACCGCCATCGGCTCGGCGCGCGTGCGGGTCGGGGTGAAACGACCCTGGGCGCGCTGCCATTTCTCGAAGAACGGCGTCATGTCGACCGCGAGATCCTTGATCCGCGGCAGGTTCCGCAACGGTTCTATCCTCAGCCGGCGTCCGCGGGCGACCCGCGAGACGTGGGTCCGGCAGGTCCAGCGCGGCCGCCCGTTGACGGTCATTGCGCACGATCCGCAGACCCCGACCCGGCAGGCGAACCGGTAGGCCAGCGCCGGCTCCGCGTGGCGCTGGATCCACGTGACCACGTCCAGCACGGTCTGGTTCGCGCCCTGCGGCACGTCGTAGGTTTCGAAACGTCCAGCCTCCCCGCCGCGCCAGACCTCGACCGTCAGCGTCTCGCGGGCGCCCCCCGGCTCGCCCATGTCGCGGCGGCTATTCCGCCGCCTGCGCTGTCGGCGCGGAGTGGGCGCCGGCGGCATCCTCGAGCCGGACCCAGCCGAACACCTTGGAAACGATGCGCCATTCGCCGTCGAGCTTCACGAAGTTCAGGTAGTCGGTGAACAGTTTCGGTTCGATGGCGATCCGGCAGGTCACCAGCGCGGTTTCCGGCCCGGCAAGGTGGATCGACACGATCTGGTCGTGGCGCGACTGGCCCGCCTTGGCCGGGCTGGTGCGCCCTCGCACCCTGGCGTAGACGGCGTCCATCGCGTCGTCGATCAGGCTGCCGCCGACCCCGGTGATCAGGTGGCACGAGGGGTGGAACACCTTCTGCAGGGTGGCGACGTCGCCGTTGTGGAAGCCGTCGAAATACAGCTGCATGGCCTGGGTGAGTTCGGCGTACGCGGTCGACATGGCGGCCTCCTTCGGTCACGATTTCTGACGCCGGAGTATGGACCGCCCTCGACCCGACGCGCAACGCGGCCACTGACGCCCGTGGTCGATCGGCATCGCCCGGAATGACTCTGACCCAAGGGGCGCGGCCATGCTCTGCGATGTCCCGCAAATCCCTCGGTAATCTGCGCGATCTTCACTTCCTGGCAACAATCTTCGGAGTAGGATCCAATCGCGGTCATGGTGGCCGTGCGGCAAGGGTGAGGGAGTTTCCATGGATCCGGCGACGTTGACGGCGATCTACGCCGTGCTTGCCACACTGGGGCTGGTGGCGACGGACACCTACTACAACGCCAACACGATGTACCTCGACACCACCGTCGCCGAGGCCGTGGCCGAGGAAGGTTACACCCCATACGTGGTCGACGGCATCTTCATCGCCGAGGTGAAGAAGATCACCAAGACCCCTTCGCTGGTGGCGGCGCCGACGATCCAGTCGAGCAAGACCAAACCGGTGTCGGCGGCGCTGGCGCAGGCGGCGGGGCTTGAGTCCGCGCTTGGCGCGATCCACAGCCTCATGGGCATCATTCCGCCCAAGATGGTCACCAGCGTGATCGTCGAGGACGAGACCAAGCGCGTTCAGGTTGTGCAGAACGGCCCGGACGGGCGGGTCGCGGAGTATGTCGTCGCCGATGAAATGAAGCTGAAGCTCATTCTCACGGGTTACGATCCGAAATCCGGGTATTTCGACATCGAGGTCAACGGTCACACCGAGGATGACGACTTCGACCACATGATCCGCGACGCGGCGTTCGCCGCCGTTCTGAAGCTCGACCCGTACCTCGCGACGCTTTACGACCTGAACTACCGCGCCGTGAACGACAAGGAACTGGCGCCCTCGCGGGCGCTGATCGAGAAGCAGCTCGACGAACTTCCGAGCGTGGTGGGCCACCGCCACCGGGCCCTCACCGAGAACTTGCGGGGGATCCTGGCGATGCTGGAACGCGACCAGACGACCGCCCGGGAATACTTCCTGAAGGCCCAGGCGTCGAATCCCCGCCAGCCGATCGGCTTCCTGAACTGCGCGTTCCTGGACGTCCACGAGGACCGCTTCGAGGAGGCGATCCGGAACGTCGAGAAGGTCATCTACCCGACCTACTGGCCGATGACGAGCAACCCGGTCCTGCTGTCGAGCGCCTACGTCATCAAGGGAGTGGCGGAGACCGAGTCGAAGAAATTCAAGGCCGCCGAGGCGAGCTTCCAGAAGGCCGCCGCCCTGCACCCGCAGTCCTCGGAGGTCTACGTCTACTGGGCGCGGATGCTTAGCAAGTCGGGGCGGCCGGCGGAGGCGGAGCGCAAGCTGTTCCAGGCGCGCCAGAACTCGGAGTTCTTCGAGAACTACCCGGAGATGGCGCTGCTGTACTTCTGGCTGACGGAACAGGGCGACCAGCCGCTCGACCGGCGCACCAGCCAGGCCGAGGCGCTCTGACGCACCGCGGGACGGTAGCCGGGACGGGTCCCCTCAAGGGCCGTCCCGGGCTCAATCAGAACCCGCTCTCGCGGGCCCGGATCAGCTTCGCCACCGCGTCGTTGACCGGGGCCGAGAGCCCGACCTTGGCGGCCTCGGCCGGAATCGCGCCGTTGATGGCGTCGATCTCGGAGGGCCGCCGGGCGACGTGGTCCTGCAGCATCGAGGGCTTGGAGTGCGGGATCTTCGCGCCGAAGGCCCGCACGTAGCTCGCCACATCGTCGAAGCCCAATTTGATCCCCTTGGCGCGGGCGACCGCGTCGGCCTCGGCGGCGCAGGCGCTGGCGATGCTCCAGGCGTCGGGGTTGTCCAGAACCTGCCCGACCGTCAGTCCGGTGATGCAGCACGGTCCCGAGACCGCGCAGTTGCAGATCAGCTTCTCCCAGATCATCTGGTGGATGTCGGGGTAACCCTTGGCGGCGAACCCCGACTGCTCCCAGACCGTCACGACCTTGGCGAGCCGGTCGGTCTCACCACCGTCCATCTCGCCGAGCCGCACCATTTCCATGCCGTTGTGATGGGCGTGCGCCGGTCCGCGCATCGAGGCGCCGAACCCCCCGACGACCCCCAGCATCACCTGGCTGGTCGGGATCGCCTCGGCGATCCGGTCGGCGGCGCCGAGGCCGTTCTGGATCGTCAGGATCACGGTGTCGGGGCTGGTCATCGACAGCGCGGTGCGCGCCGCGGCCGCAACCCCGCTCGCCTTGGTGGCGACAATCACCAGGTCGCAGGTGCCGACGTCGGAGCCATCGGTGGTGGCGCGCAGGCGCACCGTGCGGTCGCCGGACTTGCCCTCGACCCGGAGGCCGTCGCGGTTGATGGCGTCGACATGCTCCCGCCAAGTGTCGACCGCCCAGACCTCGTTGCCGGAATCGGCCATCAGCGCGGCGTAGATCGACCCCATCGCGCCGCAGCCGACGATCGCGATCTTCATGCTCTTTCCTCCCGGAATGCGATGGGCCGGTGCGCCGGCCGGAACGTGTTCGCGGCAGGTTAGGACGCCGGCCGGGCGAGCCGCAAGCCGGCGTCGGCAACCCGCGCCGGCCCGGTGGACTGGAGTGGGGCATCCGGCCCAAGATGCCGTCGCCACACCGGGAGGATACGATGACTGACAAGACCATCGCCGACCTGATCGCGGACCGCTTCGGTCTGCCGACCGAGGACGGGCGCGACCTGCCGGCCGAGGGCGAGTTGGCGGCGATCCTGCGCCACCGCAGCCACCGCCGCTTCAAGCCCGACCCTGTGCCGGACGACCTGCTGCGGGTGGTGCTGGCGGCGGCGCTCTCCGCGCCCGCCAAGTCCGACCTGCAGCAGTGCTCGGTGATCGTGGTCAAGGACCCTGACCTGCGGGCTCGGCTGAACGCGCTGATCGTCGGGCAGGACTGGATCCCGGGGGCGCCGTCGCTGCTGGTGTTCTGCGGCGACAACCGGCGCATCCGGCGGATCTCCGAGGCGCGCGGCAAGCCGTACCCGAACGGCCATCTGGATTCCTTCCTGAACTGCGCCGTCGACGCCGGCATCGTGCTCGCGACCTTCGTCCGGGCTGCCGAGGCCGCCGGGCTCGGCTGCTGCCCGATCAGCGTGATCCGGGACCGGATCGAGGAGGCGTCGGCGCTGCTGGGGCTGCCCGACCATGTGTTCCCGCTGGCCGGCATGGGGCTTGGCTGGCCGGAGCGCGAGGGCTGGGTCAGCCTGAGGCTGCCGCCGTCGGTGACGGTGCACACCGACCGCTACGACGATTCCGCCATGCTGGCCGAGGTCGACGCCTACGACCGGCGGCGGGACGCCCGTTTCAGCACCCCGCCGGCCCAGCAGCGCATGACCGGCGAATACGGCGTCGCCGAGTTCTACGGCTGGTCCGAGGACAAGGCGCGCCAGTACGCCACCCCGCAACGCAAGCAACTGGCCGCCTTCCTGCGCTCCAAGGGGTTCGGACTCGACTGAGGGAGCCGCAGGCCTGCCCCACACGGCGATTTGACCGTTACGTGATCGCGCCTCCCGCCCCTGTGATGGGGATGTTGGGGCAGGGCGTCTATGGTCGAACTTCCGAAAGGTCAACACAGGAGGTTTCGATGAAGCGTCGTGACGTGAACGCCGTGCTGCTCGGTTCGCTGGCCGCCGCCATGGCGTCGGTGATCGTGCAGGCGCCGGCGCTCGCCGCCAGTGACAAGGAGAAGTGCTACGGCATTTCCCTGGCCGGGCAGAACGACTGCAAGGCCGGGGCCGGGACCACCTGTGCCGGCACTTCGACCGTCGACTACCAGGGCAACGCCTGGAAGTTGGTGCCGAAGGGCACCTGCGAATCCGTTCAGCTTCCCGACGGCCGCAAGGGCTCGCTCGCCGAATTGGCCCGCGACGTCCCGAAGGCCTGACCCGGAGCGGTTCGTGGCGAGCGGGCGATCTCCGGCGGCGCCGATTCCGACGCGCGCCGGCGTCGGGCTGAAACCGCAGCACGCCCGCGCGATCCTCGAGGGGCGGCCCGACATCGGCTTCTTCGAGGTCCACGCCGAGAACTACATGGGGCATGGCGGTCCGCCGCACCGCCTGCTCGAGGCGGTGGGCGCCGCCTACCCGCTGTCGGTGCACGGCGTCGGCCTGTCGATCGGCGGGCCGGCGCCGGTCGACCCCGTGCATCTCCGGCGCCTGCGCGCGGTGGTCGAGCGTTACAGTCCCGCCCTGGTGTCGGAGCACCTGGCCTGGTCGACCCATGGCGGCGAGTTCCTGAACGACCTCCTGCCCGTGCCGCTGACCGAACCAACGCTCGCCCGGGTCGCCGACGGCGTGGCTGCCGTCCAGGACGCGCTCGGGCGGATGATCCTGATCGAGAATCCGGCCACCTACCTGACGTTCGTCGACAGCACGATCCCCGAGACCGACTTCCTCCGGAGACTGGCCGATCGTACCGGCTGCGGGTTGCTGCTCGACGTCAACAACGTGCTGGTCTCGGCGACCAATCACGGTTTCGATCCGATCGCCTATCTCGGTGCCTTCCCGATCGAGCGCGTCCTGGAGATCCATCTCGCCGGCTACGACGAGGATCGCGACGCCGACGGCGGACGGCTGTTGATCGACGCCCACGGCAGCGCGGTCCGCCCCGACGTGTGGCCGCTGTACGAGCGCGCGCTGGCGGTGGCCGGGCCGGTGGCGACCCTGATCGAGTGGGACCACGACGTTCCGGACTGGCCGGTGCTGTACGCCGAGGCTCTGCGCGCCGAAGCTCTGCTGGCCGAAGCTCTGCTGGCCGAGGCACGGCCCTGCAGACGGGCGGCAGCGGAGCGTGGTGCCGTGATCGCCCATGGCTGACCGCGACGCCCTCGCCGGCTTCGCCGCCGCGCTGCGCGACCCCGCGTCGGCGCCGCCGTCGGGCGTTGCCGCGCGCCCGGGTGCCGACGTCGCCCGCCGGTTCGCGGTCTACCGCAACAACATTGCGGTCGGGCTGATCGACGCGCTGCGCGCCGGGTTTCCGGTCACCGAGCGCCTGGTCGGCGCGGACTTCTTCCGGGCGATGGCGCGGGCCTTCGTGGCAGACCACAAGCCGTCCTCGCCCATGCTGTTCGCCTATGGCGGGGCGTTCCCGGCCTTCGTCGCCGGCTTCGAGCCGGCCGGCGGCCTGCCCTACCTGGCCGGGGTGGCGGGGCTGGAGGCAGCCCGAGCCGAGGCGCTGCACGCTGCCGACGCGCCGACGCTGGATGCCGCTTCAATCGCCGGCGCGTTGTCTGGCGCGGTCGCCGTTGACTGGCTGGGGCTGCGGGTCGGCGCGCATCCGGCGGCCCGGCTGGCCGACGGCGACCACCCGATCGTCGCGATCTGGGCGGCGCACCAAGAGACGGCCAGCGAACCGCGTTTCGACGGCCCGTGGGAGCCGGAGGCGGCGCTGGTCACCCGTCCGGATCAGGCGGTGCTGGTCCGCGCCCTCGCCCCCGGGCCGGCCGCGTTCGCGGCGGCGCTGCTCGGCGGCGCCACCATCGGCGCGGCCGGGGAACGGGCGCTGTCGATCGACAACAGCGTCGACATCGGACGCACCCTGATCGCCCTGGCCGATGCCGGGGCCATGACACGCCTTGGAGGGCACGAACCATGAGCATTGCCACCGGAGACGGCCGGTCGCCGTCCATCCAGTCGATTGCCTGCCGGGTCGTCGATGCCGTCGACCGCTACGCACCACCGGTCGCCCAACTCGCCCTGCGGGTCGCGCTGGCGGTGCCGTTCTACCGCTCGGGTCTCACCAAATGGGACGGCTTCCTGCAACTCTCCGACAGCGCCGTCTACCTGTTCCAGGAGGAGTTCAAGCTGCACGTGTTCGGTGCCCAGCTGGACTATCCGCTGCCGGCGTTGAGCGCCCTGTTGGCCGGGTGTGCCGAGGTCGTGCTGCCTATCCTGCTGGTGCTTGGCCTAGGGACCCGGTTCGCGGCGCTCGGCCTGTTGGCGATGACGGCGGTGATCCAGATCACCGTGCCGGAGGGCTGGGCCAACTTCCACCTGCCCTGGGCGGCGATGGCGCTGGCGCTGGTGGCCTGGGGTGGCGGCCCGCTGGCGCTGGACCGGCTGTTGCCCTGGCACCGTGCCGGGTCGCGCCGGCAACCGTGAGGCCGCGACGGGTGCCGGCATGGTTGCCGGCACCCGTCGTCAGCCGCTCCGCGCTCAGTCGGCGAGCGGGCCGACCGCGGCGTAGGTCGGCTTGTTGTCGTCGATCGCGGTCCACTTGCGGGTCGAGGCGGGATCGGCTTCCAGCTTCCGCCAGTTCTCTCGGGCCTTCGACACGTTCCCGGCGATGTCGCTTTCCCACAACCCGACGACCGTCGGCGTGATGTTCAGCTTGAGCTGGCCGTCGACGATCCGCCAAAGGTTGGGGTTTCCCGGGACCTTGCCGCCCTGGGCAACGCCGTAGGCGCAGTGGCCGTCGTGAGCGGGCGCGTATCGGGCCGGGTCGGCCAGGAAGCGCTCGCGGTTGGCGGCGCTGGAGAACGCCCACCGCGCGCCGTTGTAGTCGGCGGTGATGCTGGCCTTCCCCGGCACCGCCCGGGGCTGGGGCTGGCCGGCCGGCGCCGGGGTCATGTCGAAGAACGCGACCGGGTCATAGCCGCTTACCGCGAAGCCGGTCTCGTCGACGTATTGCGGTCCGGCCTGCGCGCCGCCGAGGGCAAACACCGACAGGGCGGCCGCGAGGGCTAGTCTGCGAAGCATGGTGGGAACCTCTTGCTGGTGTGGTTGCGTCCGCGAACGACCTTTTTCCGCGGCTGCCACCACTACGCGGCCATCCGTGCGGGTCGGCAAATCAGGACACCACACAAGCCCGTGACGGGCCTTGGGCTCAGCGTCCAGGCTGCTCCACCACCGCCCCGACGATGCGCCGCACCAGCGGCAGGATGATCACCAGGGTCGGGAACGCCACCACCCAGGAAGCACCCCAGGACTGCAGCCAGGTGACGGCGAAATCGTCCCTGAGGCCGATGCCGTTGAGCGTCGAGATCCCCGAGACGACGCAGGTCATCAGGAAGGTGATCACCAGCGGCGTGACGACCGCGTTGAAGCGAGCCGGCAGTTTCCGGCCCAACCGGATGCTCGCCGAAGTGTCGGAAGTCATGCGCCGCCCCATTCCCAACCGGTTCTGCGGCATTGTAGGTGTGGCCGGGCGCCGGCGTCGCGTGCCATGGCGCGATCCGGTGTCACGGATGTCGTTCCCGCCGGGCGACAGCGGATCCGCCCGGCCGGTGGATCGTCGAGGCGAAAGCGGCGAGGTTTCGGTGAGGAACCCCGCGCCCGGAACCGTTAGTCTGTGGACGGCCCATTGATCGGAGATTGTGATGACCGGTCCGACAATCGAGCACCTCGTCAACCCGCGGTTCAGCGCTGCCGGCGGCCTGCCCGGCGTGCTGTCCGCCGAGTTGCGGCGGGAGGCGCAGGCCGCGATCCGGGACTGGCCGGGCTACGCGCCGACGCCACTGCTCGACCTGCCCGGCCTCGCCCGGCGGCTCGGGGTCGCGACGGTCTCCTGGAAGGACGAGGGCGGGCGCTTCGGGCTCGGCAGCTTCAAGGCGCTCGGCGGCGCCTACGCCGTGCAGCGGCTGGTCCGGCGGATCGGCGCCGGCGCCGGGATTACCTTCGCCGCCGCCACCGACGGCAACCACGGCCGCGCGGTCGCCTGGGGGGCCGCCCAGGCCGGCGCCCGAGCGGTGATCTACCTGCACGCCGGGGTCAGCCCGGGGCGCGAAGCGGCGCTGCGCGCGCTCGGCGCCGAGATCGTGCGTGTGTCCGGCAACTACGACGACAGCGTCCGGCAGTGTGCCCGAGACGCGGCCGAACAGGGCTGGCACGTGGTCTCGGACACCTCGTGGGAAGGCTATCGAGAGACGCCGACGGCGGTGATGGCCGGATACTCCCTGATCGCCCGCGAGGTGGTCGAGCAGATCGGCGCCCGCCCGCCGAGCCATGTCCTGGTGCAGGCCGGGGTCGGCGGGGTGGCGGCCGCGGTCTGCGTCGAGTTCCGCGACGCCTGGGGTGACGGCGCGCCACGCTTCGTGGTGGTCGAGCCGGCGCTTGCCCCCTGTCTGCTGGAGAGCGCCAGGGCCGGCCAGCGCACTGAAGTTGCGCTCACCGGCGAAACCGTGATGGCGGGGCTGTCCTGCGGCGATCCCTCGCCGCTCGCCTGGGAGATCCTTGAGGCCGGGGCCGCCGACTTCGTGGCCGTCGACGATGCCTGGGTCGGCCCGGCGATGCGAACGCTGGCGGCGGGGGTAAGCGGCGATCCGCGCCTGGTAGCCGGGGAATCGGCGGTCGCCGGGCTGGCGGTGATGCTCGCGGCCAGCGAGCGGGCGGAGCTTGGGGCGGCTCTGGGCTTCGACGCCCACAGCCGGGTCCTGCTGATCGGCACCGAGGGAGCGACCGACCCGGACATCTACCGCGCCATCGTCGGCAGCACCCCCGACCAGGTCGTTGCGGGAGGTCGGGCATGACCCGCGCCGCCGACCTGCCGGCCGAAACCGTGGCGGCGATGACCGAGTGGCGCCGCGACTTCCACCGGCACCCGGAGCTGGGTTTCCAGGAGACGCGGACCAGCCGGCTGATCGCCGAGCGGCTCGCCGGCTTCGGTCTGGAGGTCCACACCGGAATCGGCGGAACCGGCGTGGTCGGCGTGCTGCGGCGCGGCGCCTCCAACCGGGCGATCGGGCTGCGCGCCGACATCGACGCGCTGCCGATCCACGAGAAGAACGCCTTCGAGCACCGCTCGACCAACCCCGGCGTCATGCACGCCTGCGGCCATGACGGTCACGCCGCCATGCTGCTGGGCGCCGCCCGGCAACTGGCCGAGGCCGACAGCTTCGACGGCACCGTCGTGTTCATCTTCCAGCCGGCCGAGGAGCACGGGCAGGGTGCCCAAGCCATGATCGACGACGGGTTGTTCGAGCGCTTCGGCGTCGACCAGATCTTCGGCATCCACAACATGCCCGGCCTGCCGGTTGGCCGGCTGGCGGTCCGCACCGGGCCGATCATGGCCAGCGAGGACAATTTCGAGATCGTCATCCACGGCTCCGGCGGCCACGCCTCGGCGCCGCAGAACACCGTCGATCCGATCGTGATCGCCGCCGAGGTGGTGCTGGCGCTGCAGACCATCGTGGCGCGCGGGTTCTCCCCCCTGGACGCGGTGGTGGTGTCGGCGACCGAGCTGACAACCGACGGGGTGCGCAACGTCATCCCCTCGACCGCCTGGATCCGGGGCGACGTACGCGCGTTCACGCCGGACTCCCAGGCCAGGGTCGAGGCGCTGATGCGGCGGATCGCGGCTGGCGTCTGCGCCGCCCACGGCGCCGGCTGCGAGGTGTCGTACTCGAACTCGTTCGTGCCGACGATCAACACCGCCGAGGCGACCGACCTGGCGGTGCGGGCGGCGCGCGACGCGCTGGGCGTGGACGCGGTCGACCCGGATTGCCGGCCGATCGGCGGGGCCGAGGACTTCGCCCGCATGCTGGCGGTCAAGGAAGGCTGCTTCGCGTTTCTCGGCAACGGCGGCGAGGCCGGGCAGGGCCGTGGCCTGCACGGTCAGTACTACGATTTCGACGACGCCGCGCTGCCGCACGGCGCCGCCTACTGGATCGGCCTGGTCGAGGCCGCCCTGCCGGTGCGGTGACGTGGCGGTGTCGTATTCAATCAGTCTCCATCGGCAGGCTCGGGTCCGTCACCCATTCCGACAGCGAGGCGTCGTAGAGGGCGACGTTGCGGTGGCCGAGGCGGGTTAGCCAGAAGGTGGTGACGCTGGCGGCGATGCCGCCGCCGCAATACGGCACCACCCGCTTGGCGTCGAGCGCCCCGACCTCGCGCAGGGTGGCGGCGATCTCGTCGGCCGGGATGAACGCGCCGGTCTCCGGGTCCAGGAGGTCGCGGGAGGCGACGTTGACCGACCCGGCGATACGGCCCGGGCGGCCGTAGTGCACGCCGTCGCCGCGGTGCTGCTCGGGCGACAGCGCGTTGACCACGCAGGCGCCGTCCGCGAGGGCGGCCAGCACGCCGTCGCGGCCGACCACCAGGTGCGGGCGCGGCTTCGCGGTCAGCTTGGCCTCGGGGTGGCGCTCGACGCCGGTCTCGACCGGGCGGCCCTCGGCCTTCCACTTCTTCAGGCCGCCGTCGAGCACCGTCGCGTTGTCGTGGCCGGCGACCTGCAGCATCCACCAGAAGCGGGTCGCCCAGCTCGGGTTGTCGGCGGCGTACAGCACGACGGCGGTGTCGTCGCCGACGCCGTGGGCGGCGAACGCCTCAGCCAGGCGCTCCGGGGTCGGCATGGTGAAGCGGAACCGGCCGGCCGGATCGGAGAACGCGTCGTCGGTGATGTCGAGCAACGCCGCGCCGGGGATGTGGCCGGCCTCATAGGCGGCGCGGCCGCTCTCGGCGCGCAGCGTGGTCTTCGGGTCCGGCACCAGAAAGCAGGTGGTGTCGAACACCCTGAGCCCCGGGGCGTCGAGGTGGTCGGCCAACCAGTCGGTCGAGACCAGGCTGTCCGGCAGCAGGGTGATGGTGCTTGATCCGCTCATGGGTGCGTGCTCCCTTGTCAGTCTTCGTGGCGCCGGCCGGCGCCGGGCGTGTCCGGAATCCAGCCTATGCTGCCTGTCGTCAAATGGCGCGCTGCCTTCGCGGCGGTGCCGCCGAACGTCCAGGGAATGTTCTGGATCGCCCTGTCGGGCCTGATCTTCTCGACCTTCATGGCGCTGGTCCGGCATGTGGGATCGCACATGGATCCCATCCAGGTCTCGTTCCTGCGCTACGCCTTCGGGCTGCTGTTCCTGGCGCCCTTCTTCATCCGGGTGCGCTGGCCCGACGTGGCGGCGGCGAACTGGAAGCTGCACGTCCTGCGCGGCACCATGCACGGCATCGGCGTGATGCTGTGGTTCTACGCGATGAGCCGCATTCCGCTGGCCGAGGTGACGGCGATCGGGTTCACCAACCCGGTGTTCGCGACCATCGGGGCGGTGATCTTCCTGCGCGAAGCGATCCGGCTGCCGCGCATCATCGCGGTGGTGGTCGGGCTGTTCGGCGCCCTCCTGATCGTGCGGCCGGGCTTCGCCGTGGTCGATCCCGGCGCCATCGCCATGCTGATCGCGGCACCGATCTTCGCCGTCTCCGACCTGATCGCCAAGGTGCTCACCCGGCGCGAGAGCGGGCCGGCGGTGGTCGCCTATCTGTCGATTTTCGTGACCGCGGTGACCTTCGTGCCGGCGATGCTGGTGTGGCGGGCGCCGACCATTGAGGAATGGCTGGTCACGATCGCGATCGCCGGGCTGGCGACCCTCGGCCACCTGGCGATGATGCAGGGCTTCAAGGTCGGCGAGATGTCGGCGGTGCAGAGCGCCCGCTACCTGCAGTTGCTGTGGTCGGCGCTGATCGGCTACGTGCTGTTCGCCGAGGCGCCCGGGCTCTACACCTGGGTCGGTTCGGCGATCATCGTCGGCGCCGCGCTGTTCATCGCCCACCGGGAGAGCAAGGCGCGGCAGACCGGCCGGCCGACCGTCGAGGCGGCGCAGTCCGGGCCCACCACCCCGACCTGACCGGCGCGGCGGAAAATGGCTCTCCGGACGCATCAACCATTGACGCATTGATGGTCAATGCATAGATTGTCGATATGGCAAGATTAACGATCAAATCCCGCGCCGTCACCAAGCCGTCCCCGGATTTCCTGAGCCGGGACTATTGGAACGGCACGATCAAGATGAGTCTCTCGAAGTTCTTCATCCTGTGCGTCCTGCACGACAAGCCGATGCACGGCTACGACGTCGCCCGCGCCGTCGAGCGCACTACCAACGGCTGCTGCTCGCCGACCGAGGGCACGATCTACCCGGTGCTGCGGGAGTTCGAGGAGGGCGGCTACGTCACCGCCGAGGCCGAGGTGGTCTCGGGGCGCGAGCGCAAGGTCTACACGATCACCGACAAGGGCCGCGCCGCATTCAAGGTCGCGGTCGAGGCCTGGATGGACGTCACTAGCTGCCTGATCGCCTCGGAGAAGGTCGCCTGCGGAGAGGCCGGGTCGTGCTGCCCGTGACGCCCCTTCATTTGACCATATGCATCGATCATCGATCCATCGACCAACAAGGAGTAGGGGCGCCATGAACGAGCATCTTCCGGTCGCCGTGATCGGCGCCGGCCCCGTCGGCCTGGCTGCCGCCGCCCGGCTGGTCGAGCGTGGCATCGCGCCGGTCGTGTTCGAGCGCGGCCCGGCCGCCGGCGCCGCGGTCGCCGCCTGGGGCCACGTGCGGGTGTTCTCGCCGTGGTCGTACAACATCGACGCGGCGGCCCGCGTCCTGCTGGAACAGACCGGTTGGAGGGCGCCGGACCCGAAGGGCCTGCCGACCGGCGGCGAGATCGCCCGCGACTACCTGGCGCCGCTGGCCGCCCATCCGGCGATCGCCCCGGGTCTCCGCTTGAACGCCACCGTCACCGGCATCACCCGGGCCGGTCTCGACCGGATGACGTCGCCGGGGCGCGACGGCGCCGCCTTCGCGGTGCGCTGGCGCGACGCCGCCGGCGAGGAGCACACCACCCTGGCCCGCGCCGTGATCGACGCCTCGGGCACCTGGGAGAAGCCGAACCCGCTCGGCGTCGACGGCCTGCCGGTTGCCGGCGAGGCTGCCGCCGCCGACCGCATCGGCTACGGCATTCCGGACGTGCTCGGCGCCGATCGCCCGGCGTTTGCCGGCAAGCGCGTGCTGGTCGTCGGCAGCGGCCATTCCGCGATGAACGTGGTGCTCGACCTGTTGCGCCTGCAGGACCAGGCGTCCGGGACGCGTGTCACCGGGACGCGTGTCACCGGGACGCGTGTCACCGGGACGCGTGTCACCGGGACGCGTGTAACCTGGGCGCTGCGTCGCAACCGCCTCGACAAGCTGGCGGGCGGCGGCGCCGCCGACCAGTTGCCGGAGCGCGGCGCCCTCGGACTCGCCGCCCGCACGGCGATCGAGGCCGGCCGGCTCGAGGTTCTGTCGCCGTTCGCAACCGACCGCGTGGCGGTGACCGAGGGCGGCGTCGCCGTCGAGGGTCGCCTGGACGGCGCCGCGACGCGGTTCGAGGTCGACCGCATCGTCGTCGCCACCGGATTCCGCCCGGCGCTGGACATGCTCGGCGAACTGCGGGTCGCGCTCGACCCGATCCTGCAGGCGCCGCCGGCGCTGGCGCCGCTGATCGATCCGAACCTGCACTCCTGCGGGACGGTGCCGCCGCACGGGGCCAAAGAGCTGGCCCATCCTGAGGTCGGTTTCTACATCGTCGGCATGAAGTCCTACGGGCGCGCACCGACCTTCCTGATGGCGACCGGCTACGAGCAGGTGCGCTCGGTGGTCGCCGAGATCGCCGGCGACCACGCCGCCGCCCGCGAGGTCCGGCTGGTGCTTCCCGAGACCGGGGTCTGCAGCGCCGAACCGGTGGCCGCGGCGTCGGCGAAAGGCTGCTGCGGCGGCCCGGCCCCGGCCAAGGTCGACGCCTGCTGCGTCGCCGACGCCGCGGCGAGGGATGTCGGAAAAACCGGCTGCGGCGGTGATGCCCCTGCGTCTCGGGCGGCCGCGGCGCCCGCCGCGGCGCTGTGATGCACCCGATACCGCCGCCGGCGCGCCCGCTCTCGACGGTAGCGGTCGTCTGGCTGCTCGGGCTGACCCAGATCGTCGGCTACGGCACGCTCTACTACGGCTTCGCCATCATCGCCTCGGACATCGCCGCCGAGTTCGACCTGCCGGTCTCGTGGATCTTCGGCGGCTTCTCGCTCGCTTTGCTGGCGGGCGGGGCGGCGGCCCCCTACGCCGGCCGGCTGATCGACCGCCACGGCGCCGCCAAAGTAATGGCGGTCGGCTCGATCGCGGCGGCGCTGTGCCTCGGCTTCGTGGCCGTGGCGCCCGGCCTGATCTTCCTGACGATCGGCCTGCTGGCGGTCGAGGTCAGCGCCACCCTGGTCCAGTACGACGCCGCCTTCGCCCACATCGTCCAGACCGCCGGCGGCGAGGCGCGCCGACGGATCACCCATCTGACGCTGATCGCCGGCTTCGCCTCGACGCTGTTCTGGCCGCTGACCTCGGCCCTCGACACGGTGTTGACCTGGCGCGAGGTGATCGCCGTGTTCGCGCTGCTGAACCTGCTGGTCTGCCTGCCGGTGCATCTCTGGCTGGCCCGCGCCTCGCGGCCGGAGGCGGCACCGGTCGCGCCCGCCGGGGCCGGACCCGGAGCGCTCGAAGCGATCGAGACGCCGCTGCCGGCGGCCCTGCACCGCCGGGCCATGGTGCTGGTGGCGGTCGGGTTTGCGCTCGCCGGGTTCCTGCTGTCCGCGATCCTGGCGCAGATGGTGCCGATGCTGACGGCGCTCGGGCTCGGCACCGCGGCGGTGGCGGTCGCGGCGCTGTTTGGCCCGGCGCAGGTGCTGGTCCGGTTCGTCAACATGGCGGTCGGTGGCGGTCGCCATCCGCTGACCATCACGATCGCCGCCGCCGTCATGATGCCGGCCGCGGTCCTGGTGCTCGCCTCGACCGCCCCGGCGCTGGCCGGCGCGGTGCTGTTCGTGGTGCTGCTCGGCTTCGGGTCGGGGCTGACCAGCATCGTGCGGGGCACGCTGCCGTTGGCGCTGTTCGGCCGGAGCGGCTACGGCGAGCGCCTCGGGCGCATGGCGTCGGCGCGACTGGTGCTGACCTCGGTGGCGCCGTTCGCGATGGCGTTCCTGACCGACTTTTCCGGTGCGGCGGTGGCCTTGACCGCGATGGCGGCGGTCGGCCTGTTGGGCCTCGCCACTTTCGTCGCGATCGCCCGGCTGCGCGCCGCCTCCATGTCCACGGCGGCGGAGCCGGCGGCGTCGGGCTGACGCGCCCCGTCGTCGGGATCGACGAACCGGCGTTCCGCCTCCCGCAGCGCCGCCATGATGTGGCGGCCGACCGGGCCGCCGTCGTTGTCGATGCGGTGCTTCAGGGCGCTGGTGACACCGTCGAGATGGGCCCGCAGGAAGTCGATCAGCCGGGGGCCGAGCCGATGCCGCCCGGCGCTGTAGCCGGCGAGCGATCGGGTCACCGCCGCCAGCAGCAGCAGCCCGCGCTGGGAGGCGAGTTGCGCCGACTCGATCGCCTGGACGTTCAGCCGCGCCAGCAGGGCCGGCGCCAGGGTCGCCTGAAGGTGCCGCCAGGTCTCGGTCATCGCGCCGGCCTTGCGGTCGAGCAGCCCGAGACCCTCCTTTTTCTTGACCGCGATGTGCGCGACCGCCGGCCAGAGCGTGGCGCGCCGCAATCCGTTGCGCAGCGCCAGCCCCGCTGGCGTGGCGGCCGCATCGGCGCGCAGCCGCTTGAACCGGAAGCCGGTGGTCCCCGGCGCGATGTCGTAGCGCGGCGCGGTCGAGGCGATGGTCTGCTCGAGCGGGCTGGCGCCGAGGCGGAACTCGGCCTTGGCGACGGCGGTGACGCGTCGGCGGTCTGGCCCGGTGTAGCCGCCGCTGACGATGAAGTCGGTACGGTCGACCGGTGTCCGGTGCACCGCCGCGCCGAGCGTCGTCAGGTTGAACGGGCGCGCCAGGGAGAGCAGGCATCCGGCCTGGACCGCGCGCCGCACGTCGGCCGGGGTGATGCCGGTGCCGATCAGGCCGACCGCCAGGCCCGGATACGGGCTCTCCGGCGCCCGGCGGATGAAGCCGATGACGGCGTGCGCCGGATCCGGCCCGAGCTCGCGGTCGAGCAGGGCGAGGGTGAAGCAGTGCGCGGGGTCGCTGAGCCGCTCGACCACTTCGGTCGAGGTCGTGACCCGCTCGATCGCCTGGTCGTCGAGCCAGGGATTGGCTTCCTGGATGTGGAGCGTGTCGCCGCGGTGCGCGCTGGCGATCAGGATGCGCTCTCCTTGCCGTCCTATCATCGTCGGCTCCCCCCTGCCGTAGCCACAATCTCCACAGCAAGAGGCGTGCCGCCGGACCCTGCCCAACGACCGGACTGAACAACGATGCCGTGTCGTGGGCAAAGCCGCCGGCACGCCCGGCGAATCCCGGCGGCCCGTACCGGGGAGCGGGGACCGCTCTTGCCGGGTGCCGGGTCGAATCTGCCGGGCCAGGGCGGCGCTGACGTGGCCGGCTACCGCCGCGCCTCGGTCGCCATGCGAATGGCCAACGCCGCCAGCACCCCGCCCATCAGCCAGCGCTGCACCGTCAGCCAGGTCGGCCGGGACGCCAGGAAACCGGCGATCGATCCGGCGGCGAGCGCGATCATCGCGTTGACCGTGACGCTGACCGCGATCTGGGCGCTGCCCAGCACCAGCGACTGCGCCAGGACGCTGCCCTGGGCGGGGTCGACGAACTGCGGCAGCAGCGACAGGTACAGCACCGCGATCTTCGGGTTCAGCAGGTTGGTCGCCAGCCCCATGAGGAACAGCCGCCGCAGCCCGTCGGGCGGCAGGTTGCGGATTTGGAACGGCGAGCCGCCGCCCGGCCGCACCGCCTGCCAGGCCAGGTACATCAGGTAGGCGGCAACGGCGAGCCGCAGCGCGTCGTAGGTGTACGGCACCGCCAGCACCAGGGCGGTGATCCCGAACGCCGCGCAGAGGATGTAGATCACGAACCCCAGCGCAATCCCGCGGAGCGACACCAGCCCGGCCACCGGCCCCTGGCAGATCGATCGCGACACCAGGTAGGTCATGTTCGGGCCCGGCGTCAGCACCATGCCCAACGCGACCAGGGCGAAGGCGCGACGGTGGCGGCGTCGATCCTTTCGGGACTCCGGCTAGGTCGGGAAGGGCAGGGTCAGGAGGCGAACCGCTTGGCTCCGGCGACGCACACCACCACCGCGCCGGCGGCCGCCAGCAACGTCCAGCCGATGGTCTCGCCGACCAGCAGCGCGGCGAGCGCGAAGCCGAGGAAGGGCTGCAGGAGCTGGAGTTGTCCGACCGCGGCGATGCCGCCCTGGACCAGGCCGCGGTACCAGAACACGAAGCCGATCAGCATGCTGAACAGGCTGACATAGCCGAGGGCGGCGAGCGCCGGCCAGCCGACGCCCTGCCAAGTGTCCGGCCGGGTCGCCAGGGCGGCCGGCAGCATGATCGGCAGCGACAGCAGCAGCGCCCAGGAGATCACCTGCCATCCGCCGAGCCGGCGCGACAGGGCGGCACCCTCGGCATAGCCGAGACCGCACACCACCACCGCGGCCAGCATCAGCGCGTCGCCGACCAGCGAGGCCTCGCCGCCGCCGGTGAACGCCCAGACGGCGACGACCGTGGCGCCGGCGATCGAGCACGCCCAGAACGCCGGGCGCGGCCGCTCGCCGCCCCGCAGCGCCCCGAACACCGCCGTCGCGATCGGCAGCAGGCCAATGAAGACCATGGCGCGCGCCGAGGTGACGTGCTGCAGGGCGAGAGCCGTGAGCAGCGGAAATCCGACCACCACGCCGAGCGCGGTGATCGTCAGCGGCGTCAGGTCGGCGCGGTCCGGCCGGTCTGGGCGCAGCGCCGCCAGCAGCAGCACGGCGGCGATGCCGGCGATGGCCGCCCGCGCGAAGGTCAGGAACACCGGGTCGAAGGCCAGCACCGCGATCTTGGTGGCCGGCAGCGAGCCGCTGAAGATCGCCATGCCGATCAGGCCGTTGACCCAGCCGAGGGCGGCGCGGGAGGCGGCCGGCGGCGCCGGGGAGGGGATCGATGCGCTGGTATCCATGGCTGCGATGCTGCGACGGGCTGCCGCCGGTCACCAGATACGCTAGAGTACGGATGATCCGAACTGTACTGGTCCGAAGAGGTGTACGATGAGCCTCGATCAGCTGGCGATGGAACCGGGGGAAACTCTTGTCGAGGCGGTGATGGCGGTGATCCGGCAGCGGATCGCCACCCGCAGCTTGGCGCCGGGCGCGCGGACGCCGTCGCTGCGCCGGCTGGCCGAGACCCTGGGGGTGTCGAAATCGACCGTCGTCGAGGCGTACGACCGGCTGGCCGCCGACGGCGCGATCGTGGCCCGGCCGGGGTCCGGCTTTTACGTCACCCGACGCACCCGGCCGCTGTCTCTGGCGCCGCGCGAGCGGCCGGCCGACCGGGCGATCGATCCGTTGTGGATCATGCGCCAGTCGCTCGACCAGGGCGGCGGCGCGCTCCGGCCGGGGTGCGGCTGGCTGCCGCCTCACTGGCTGCCCGACGCGGCGCTGCGGCGGGCGCTGCGCGGCCTGGCGCGCGACGGCGACGCCGATCTCGCCGAGTATGACAGCCCGCACGGATTCGAGCCGCTGCGCCGGCACCTCGCCGACCGTCTCGACGGCCGCGGCATCGAGGCGGCACCCGACAGCATCCTGCTGACGGATTCCGGCACCCAGGCAATCGACCTGGTGTGCCGGTTCCTGCTGCAGCCGGGCGACACCGTGCTGCTCGACGATCCCTGCTACTTTAACTTCCAGACCATCCTACGGGCGCACCGCGCGATCGTGGTCGGGGTTCCCTACACCCCGTTGGGGCCGGATCTGGACGCCTTCGCCCGCGCCGCCGCCGAGCACCGCCCGAAGCTGTACGTCACCAACGCGACGCTGCACAACCCGACCGGCGCCAGCCTGCCGGCGGCCAGCGTGCACCGCCTGCTGAAGCTGGCCGAGGCCCATGACATCGTGGTGGTCGAGGACGACATCTTCGCCGATTTCGAGACCGAACCGGCGCCGCGGCTCGCCGCCTTCGACGGCCTCGACCGGGTGATCCACATCGGCAGCTTTTCCAAGACCCTGTCGGCGGCGGTGCGCTGCGGCTTCGTGGCGGCGCGCGCCGACTGGATCGAGGGCATCGCCGACCTGAAGCTCGCGACTCTGATGGGCAACGGATCGCTGGCCGCCCAGCTGGTCCACCGGATGCTGGTCGACGGCGGCTACCGCCGGCACCTCGACGGGCTGCGCGCCAGGCTGGCGCGGTCGATGGGCGAGACCGCGCGGCGGCTGGAGGCGGCCGGGATGACGCTGTGGGCCGAGCCGCGTGGCGGCATGTTCCTGTGGGCGGCGTTGCCGGACGGCCTGGACTCCGCCGAGGTCGCCCGCCGGGCGCTGCACCGCGGCGTGGTGCTCGCGCCCGGCAACGTCTTCAGCCCGTCCGGCACGGCCGGGTCATACCTGCGGTTCAACGCCGCGCAATGCGCCGACCCGCGGGTGTTCGACGCGCTGGCCCGGGCGATGGAGGACGCGGGCGCGGGTGGAGGAGACGGGTGAAGGGGGTTGAGGCAGTCTACGTCCGGGGAAGTCGACGCGGGATTCTGATCGACCTGGGGTGGCTGGCTGTCCATCGCACCGACTTATCCCGCGCTGATCCCGAGACCACGCCACAGATGTGATGGAACTGGATCCTGCAGTCGCCAAGTTACAGTGATCGGTCGCTCCCCCTCCCAACCATCGAGCTTTGGCTGGCCACAGTATAGAAAAGGCGCGGCCTTGCTGCCCCGCAGTTTACTGGAGCGGACGAAGAGATGGATGCGTGCGCCAGGCTCAAGACCCACTAGCATCCGGCCGATCTGGCTGTCGCGGCGGGTCTGGGTCTGGCTTTGCCATTGCATGCGGTCCGGTGCCAGGAAATGATCCTCGTAGTGCCCCCCCGCGACTAGGCCGTCCTTTTTCAGGGTCGTCAGCAAGATCAGGTCGTGGTCCAGCCGTACGATCCCCGAGTTCCAGTTGCCGGGATTGAAGATGGCGCCGAAGCAAGTCGGGATCGCTTCGCGCGGGTAATCGCGCCAGAGTTCCGGAGCGGCCCCGACAAAGGGCGTCGCGGGCTCGCGTAACGCGTCCTGCGTCAGCGTCCCGGAGCGCCAGTCCAGCAATTCGGCGATCATTGCCGCAGCAGCGCCGTCCAGGTCGGGACGGGACAGCACCAGGCGGTCGCCGACTCGGGTAAGAAGCGGGTATAAGGCCCAGTGGGCCAGCCCCTCCTCCGGGGCCGCTCTACCGGACTGCAGCGTCTCCAGCGCTGCAATCGCCGAGGGCGTCAATGCCCGGTCACGCTCGACCTGGCTTAGCAGGCTCGAAACAGCGGTCTGGGCGCGGGCATCGACCGGGTCGCCCATGTCGCGAACGAAGTCAAACCAGCCTCCATGCCCGTTGCGCGCCGGATCGAACCCCATACCGGCGATTTCGGCTGCGGTCGGGCGTTGACCGTGGCGCAGGCGGAAGTCCCGGTATCGCGCCTCGAGGTCTTCGGTCCCGGACGTTGATCGGAGCAGGGCACGCAGAATTTCGACTACCCGCAGCTCGTAGGTCACGCTGCACTTCGGCGGAAGCACCAGCGTACCAGCCAGAGCCTGATCAAGCCTTTGCAGTAGCGACCGATCGCCTGGCCCGGCGTTGAGCAACGCGCTTACTTTGGTCAAGAAGATGCGGTGGTTGCCGATATAGTCGATGACGCGCAGCGTTTTCCCCTCAACCCTGCGCATGCCGCGCCCCAGTTGTTGGAGCCAGAGGATCGCGCTCTCGGTCGGGCGCAGCATCATCACCGTGCCGATGGTCGGCACGTCGACGCCTTCGTTGAACATGTCGACGGCGAACAGGATGTCGATCTCGCCGCGAGCCAACTGGTCGAGGGAGGTCGCTCGCGGGGCCGAGCTGGGGCCGGAATGGACGGCGACAGCCCGCTGCCCCTGTGCCCGGAAATAGTCGGCCATAAACTCGGCGTGCCGCACCGAGCAGCAGAAGCCGATGGCGGGACCTTCACGGTGCCGCTGGAACTGCTCAAGCGCGTTGCGAGCGCGGGCCTCTGTCGCCAGCGCGGCCTCCAGCGCCGCGGGGTCGAACTGGGTCGATCGCCAGGGAATCTGCGCGTACTCCACCTCGTCCGGCACCCCGAGGTACCGGAACGGGGACAGCAACCCAGCCTCGATCCCGGCGAAAAGGTTGCAGTGATAGACCAGATTGTCTCCGCAAAGTGCCAGGAGGTCGGCCCCGTCCGACCGATCCGGCGTCGCGGTCAGGCCTAGCAGGAAGCGCGGTGTGAAGTGGTTCAGAAGGCCCCGGTAACTGGCCGCAGAGGCGTGGTGAAATTCGTCCACGATGATGTAGTCGAATGCATCCGCCGCAAAGCGGCGCAGGTGCTCGGTGCGACCCAAGGTCTGGATCGAGCCAAAGAGAACCTCGGCGCCTTCGTCCCGCTCGGCACCGACATATCGGCCGAATATCGCCTCAGGGCGGACGCGGCGGAAGGAGGACAATGCTTGAGTGAGGATCTCTTCTCGGTGCGCGACGAAGAGGACGCGGGCGAAGGGACGACTGTCGAAGGCGGCAAGCCAAGTCTTGCCCAACCCCGTCGCCATAACCACGAGCCCGGCCTGATGCCCGGCCCGCCGCGTCGCAGCTAGCGCTGACAGTGCCGCTGCCTGTATGGCATGTGGCTCGGGCGCGGTGGCGAGTGGCTCGTCCGAGACGATACGTTGCGCGAGATCCGTCAGCGGTGCGGAATGCCGCCGCGCGGCATAGGCGGCAATCCAGTCGGACGTGAGGGCGCGCGTCTGCGGATGGGCAAAGAGTGACTCGAAGGCCGGCGCGACCAGATCGGCGGCATCCTCCGCATGCAGGTTCCATTCGATGCCTGTTGTCAGCGCCGTGCGCGATAGGTTGGAGCTGCCGACAATAGCCGCACCCTGCCGGTCACCGGCCCGAAAAAGCCAGGCCTTTGGGTGAAAGCTGCCGGTGCCAGTCTCGAACACCCGCAGTTGCGCGCCCTCCAAATCGGCCAACCGGAACAGCGCCTCAGGTTCCGTTACATCCATGTAATCGCCCACCACAATGCGTAGCTGCCCGCCGCGGTCGAGGAGGTCACGAAACCAGGGCTCGATTAGCTGCACGCCCGAGGCCATGGCGAAGGCCACAGCCAGATCGACGGTGTCGGCGCGGTCAATCCCCTGTGCGATCAACGGCAGGAGGGGGTCGTCGGCTCCCGTCACAAGCCGCGTGGCGCCGGTCTCCACCGCGCGCAGGTGAAAATGGCCGTGCTCAGCATCAACCTGAAACCCGCGCACGCCAGCGGCCAGGGCCTCGCCCATCCGCGCCAGCAACATGAACTGTTCAGCCGTCGTGAGGTCGGACCAACGCGCGACATGCTGGTGGGCGGCTAGAGGACTGGGATTCTGGCAGATCGGGCAATCGGGGGACAGGGCGGACACTGCGGAAACCTTAGGCACCGCGCCAGGCTAGGGGATTCTGGGTGGCTGTCCAGTCCGAGCCGAGACCCATCCTTGAATCACTCGGAGGCGGCGTTGTTGGGCATAGCCCCGGTGTTGGTTAAGGAAGGCGCGATCCATCGAGCTCGTGCTCTATCAGGCGCTGGTCGCTGCTGATATCGTCTGTCGCTCCAGTCCAATCCACTCCTCGACCTGCTGGTCCTGGCGGAGCTTCAGGCGGCGCCATTCGAGGCCGCTGAACACCTCGTCGAGATCCGCCGTCGTGCCGACGGGCAGGGCCGCCGACGCTTCGCGGTGAAACCGCGCCCCGACCACGGGGTCCTCGGTCCACGCCGTCCGCCACCAGTCGAGAACGCCGGGGCGTGCCGCCGCGAGGGCGGTGGCGGAGGGGAGGCGATCGCGCTTCAGGTGCTGGTTCACCCGCCGGCTGGCCGGAAACAGGTTCCACAGGTCGGCGCACGGCCAGGCGGACCAGGGCAGGCAGTGGTCGATGTCGAACGCGTCGGCCTTCAGGCGGCGGCCTGTCCACACGCAGTCGACCGGGATGCCGGCGGCGAACAGCCGCTCGACGGTGCGACGGGCGAACAGGGTGCCGCGCGCGGGCTCCTGCCAGAGGAGGGCGGCCTCCGCGTGGCCGAGGACGATGGGCCGGCGCTGGGCGTCGGCGTAGTTCCGCATCATTCTCGCCCACTCGCTGGTCAGGACCGGCTCGATCCACGCTCCCAGCCGCTGCATCGCGCGCCAGATATGGCCCGGAACGCGAATGCGCCTGAACGCCGCGAGCGTGTCGCCGTCGAGTGTCAGGACGCTGTCGACCCGCGGCGCCGTCGACAGTTCGGCGATGAAGACCCTGGTGTCGGAGTTCGGGTAGCGGGTGAAGGTGGCGGGCATGCGCGCGATCGTCGAGCGGGCTTCCGCCAGCGCCCGGGCGATCGACCGCGCCCGCTCGCCGGTGAACTGGGCGCCGACCCGCAGGTCCTGGGCGACGACCCCGAGCGGCATCAGGGAGCGGAAGCCGACCTTGGCGAATCCGAGCCCTTCGTGGCCTGCGTTCCCGGGCGCCTGCGGGAGCGAGGCTGCCACCAGCGGGAGGTACATCCGGACCCAGTTGAGCGCCACCAGCCCGATCGGCAGCTGGACGGCGTCCTCGTCCGTGCACTCCACGGCCAGGGCCGGGGCGCCGTCGGCGATCCGCGCGATCGAGCGGAGCAGCGCGAGCTTGTAGGTCGAGGATTTGTTGTCGTTCAGGATGATCCCGCGCAACAGCGGGAGGCCGCCGCCGCCGTCGTCCGGCAGCCGCAGGCAGACCGACGTCCAGGAGATGCCGGCCCGGTCCTGGCTGTCGTCCGACGTGGTGATCCTCGCCACGGACAGGCCGTGCGAGCGCGCCAGCGCTTCGATCTCGCCGGAGGTGGCCGGCCACATCGGTCGCTCCGGATCCGCGGGCCCGTGGCGCAGCGTCACGATGAGCAGGCCGCCGGGTTTCAGCAGCGTCACCAGCTTGCGGAACGCCCGGGCGCGCTCCGTCGGGACGACGTGCATCCACACCGCGTTCACCAGCACCGTCTCGAACGCCAGTCCCAACCGGTGCACGGCGGTCAGATCCGGCAGCCGGTCGTCGATCCAGCGAATGCCGAGCCCATGGTGGCGGGCCGCACCTTCCCAGCGCATGCCCTCGGCGGGCTCGACGGCGACCACCTCATGGCCCTGGCGGGCCAGCCACGCCGCATCCCGGCCCGACCCCGCCCCGACGTCCAGCACCAGCCCGGGCCCGGTGGCGATCAGGTCGGCGAACGGCGCGTGAACGTCGGCCGAGAGAATCCGCTCGTACTGCTCGGCGAAGGCCGCGGCGTGGGCGCTGTAGTGCGCGACGGCGTCGGCCGGAGAACCGCTCACGTCCGCCTCGACACCGCTACCCGGCGTCCGGGATCACCGCGATGGCGTCGATCTCGACCAGCCAGTCCGGGCGGGCGAGGGCCGAGACCGCGATGCCGGTCGACACCGGGAACACCTGGCCGATCTGGCCGCCCACGAACACCATGGCGCCGCGCGCCACCACGACCTGGAAGGGGTCGTTGGCGAGCTTCTGCTCGAGACAGGTGTCGGCGGTGTTGAACCGGCGGATGCGGGTTTGGCTGACCAGGGTCGTCCCTCTCATTCGGCGGCGGACTTGGCGTGGCCGTCGAACCAGGCCGCGACCGCACCCGGCGCAAGCCGTCCTGCTTGACGGTGAGAAGGAGGCGGAACTCGCCCTCGTGCCGTGTGTCGTGGATGCGGGCCCGGATGTCGGCCAGCAGCCTGAACATCGGGTGCGTGGTGACGTCGCGGACCCGCTCGCCGCCGATGGAGGCGGCCCGGCCGTCGCGGATGGAGTCACGGTACTCGGCGCCCCGGATCATGATCGGCTCTTGGCGTGGTTCGTCACCCGCTGCGATGGTCCCGCGGCCGCGCCGCGGGTGAAACCATTAGTTTCGCGCCGCGAGGCCGGTCGCCGCCATAATTGCCCGCTCGAAGCCGTGCAGCGCGATCTCCGGCGCGCTTGTGTTGTGGCGCGACGGCAGGCTGCGCCAAAGCCGCACGGCGATCGCCTCGGCTTCCGACCGGACGCCCGGGGCCAGCGGCCGGTCCTGCCAGGCCGCGCCGGCCGCCGGCAGCCAGCCGATGCGGGCGGCGTCGGCGTTGTCGGCGGTCACATACATCGAGCGCAGTCCGGCGAACGCCTGGCTGTCGCGGACCGGGCGGTCGAACTCGACCCGCAATTCGGCGCGCGTCCGATCGACGGCGGCGACGCTCAGCCGCGCCCGGGAGCCGTCGGCGAACACCATGTCGTAGCGCCGCGCCTCCGGGTCTATGCTCAGGCTAGCGATGTCGACGATCGGTCGGCCCCGGTGCTCGATCGGCCCGACCAGGAACGACGTCCCGTAGGCGGTGTCGTCGCGATCCGCCGGCGGCAGCGGCTTGGCGCGCCAGTAGCCGTCCGAGGGATAGGTCACCAGGAACTCGATCGGCCGGCCGTCGACGTAGTCGAACATCTGTATCAGGTGGAGCCCGACCACCGTCCGGCCGCCGACCGTCACCGGCACCTGGGTCGGCCGCCAGTCGCTCTCGAAGCGGTAGCCCACGAGCTTGACGCGGCCGTCGTCCCACAGCACGCCGGTGAACTTTTCGTACCGGTACTTCGGGTCCCCCGACATGTCGCAGTCGGTAAAGTCGGGGGCGGTCTGGTCCGGCATCCCGGCGGCCATGTAGCGCGGGTGCTCGGCGACCACCGTGAACGCCCCGACGTCGCCGCCCGACAGGGCAATGGAGACGTTGTCGTCCTCGGCGCAGCGCGTCGGCTGGCTGAGATCGGCGACCCGGACGGTCGCCGGCTCCGCCCTTGCCTCGCGCCGCTCCGCCGCCGCGACCACCGCGATCAACACCAACGCCCGGGCGATAAGTCGCCCGATTCCACCCACTGCCATCGCCCGCCCCCGTGCGTTCGTCCCGACGCAGTGTCGTCCGTCGGCAGCGGCTTTGCTACAGCCCCGATAAGCGAAATCAGCAGAGACGCCGCCCGTGCCCCGCGTCGAACAGGTGAAGGTGCTCGGGCCGGGCAGCGAGGGGCAGGGTATCGCGCGGTCGGACGCGCTGTGCGCCGGCGAGCCGGACCGTGACGGGGGCGTCCCCCGCCATGCCGTGCACGATCGTCTCGGCCCCCTGGGGCTCGACCATGCGGACCGAGAGCTGGAAGGCGAAGGTGTCCGGGTCGACCTCCAGGTGTTCCGGGCGGACGCCCAGGATCGCGGGGCCCTCCGGCGCCGAGCGGCCGTTCAAGGTCAGGCTGCCGGCGTCGAAGCTGACTTGCCGCTCGCGGATATCGGCGTTCAGGAAGTTCATCGGCGGCGAGCCGATGAACGAGGCGACGAAGGTGGTCGCCGGACGCTCGTACACCCCCAGCGGCGGGCCGATCTGCTCGACTTGCCCGTCGTTCATGACCACCAGGACGTCGCCCATCGTCATTGCCTCGACCTGATCGTGGGTCACGTACAGCGATGTCGCGCCGAGTTCCTCATGCAGGCGCCGGATCTCCAGCCGCATGGAGACCCGGAGCTTGGCGTCCAGGTTCGACAGCGGCTCGTCGAACAGGAAGACGTCCGGTTCGCGCACGATCGCGCGCCCCATGGCGACGCGCTGGCGCTGGCCGCCCGACAGTTGTCGGGGCTTGCGGTCCAGCAGGCCGTCGAGATGCAGGATCTCGGCGGCCCGGCCGACCCGGCGCGCGATCTCGGCGCGCGGGGTGCCCCGCAGTTCCAGGCCGAACGCGATGTTGCGAGCGACAGACAGGTGGGGATACAGGGCGTAATTCTGGAACACCATGGCGAGGTTGCGGTCCTTCGGCTCGACGCCGGTCACGTCGCGCCCCGCGATCCGGATCGCGCCGCCGCTGACCTCCTCGAGACCGGCCACCATCCGCAACAGCGTCGACTTGCCGCAACCCGACGGTCCGACGACCACGGCGAAGCTGCCGTCGGCGACGGTGAGGTTGACCCCGTGAATCACCTCCAGGGAGCCGAACGACTTCCGGAGGTCGATGAGTTCGATCTGCGCCATGGTCGTCTCCTGCTGGCCGATACCCCTCCCATAGTAGCTTTGCGTGACGGTTTGATGAGCGGGCGGGCAACGGCAGAGGGGCGTCGGCAATGGGCGCGCGGGGCTCCGCCCATACGTCGCCGAAGGTTCACCGACACTCCACTCCAACGACACGCGTCCGTAACCTGACCCGGTCACCCTGCAGTGCTTCCGGGGCAATCCGCCCCGTCTGGCAGCGGAGGGCATCGCCATGGTGGCGGAGGCGGAGGGCCACGCAGTCGCGACGGACACGCGCCGGTCAGTCCGAGCCGTGTCCGCCCGCGGCCGCGCCGAGGCGCTGCGGGCGGCGATGCTGCTGGTGCCGTCACTGGTCTTCCTGGCGGCGTTCACCTACTGGCCGATCGGTCAGGTGCTGGTGCAGTCGTTCACCATCGAGACCTTCGGGTCGAAAGACGTCACCTTCGGCTCCGGGAACTTCGAGCGCCTGCTGGCGGATGCGAGCTTCGCGCGCGCGCTGGTGAACAACATCGTCTACGCGCTGGGCACCATCGTGCCGTCCGTGGTGATCGCCCTGGCGTTGGCGGTCGGGCTGCAGGACGCCACGCGCTTCAACGCCGCCTTGCGCACCGTGGTGTTCTTTCCAGTGCTGCTGCCGCTGGTCGCGGCGGCGGCGCTGTTCATGTTCGTGTTCCTGCCGGGCATCGGTCTCCTGGACTACTACCTGGGCAAGCTCGGAGCCGATAACACGAACTGGCTGGGCGATCCGGATCTGGCGCTGTGGTCGCTGATCGCGATCACCGTCTGGAAGAACGCCGGTTATTACATGCTGTTCTTCCTGGCGGGACTTCAGTCGATTCCGCTCGACCTGTACGAGGCGGCCAGGATCGAGGGTGCGGGGCCTTGGGTACGGTTCCGGCGAATCACGCTTCCGCTGCTCGGGCCGACGACAGCGTTCGTGCTGGTGATCGCGCTCGTCAACGTCATCACCCAGGTCGACCACGTCGTGGTTCTGACTGAGGGCGGACCGTCAGACGCCACCAACCTGCTGCTGTTCTACATCTACCAGCAGGCGCACGAGAACTACGACTACGGCAAGGCCGCCGCAGCCACCGTGCTGTCGGTCGCCGGGTTGCTGGCGCTGTCGTTCCTGTCGCTGCGCACGTTGGAGCGCGGCATTCACTACGAGGCCTGATATGCGGCGCACTGACCCTTCGGCGCTGCTCGCCCTCGCCGCCCTTTCGGCGGTCGTGCTGGTGTGTTCGACGCCGCTGCTGTGGATGGCGGTGGCGTCGTTCCGGCCGCAGAATTTCGGCGGCCTGGACATGGCGGCGCTTTGGCCGGACTTCATGCCGACGCTCGCCAACTTCGCCGAAGCGCTGGATTCCGCGAACTTCCCGCTGCTCTACCTGAACACCGTGATCGTCTGCGCCGGCACCCTCGGCGTGCAACTCGTGACCGTGACGCTCGCGGGGTATGCCTTCGCCCGACTGCGCTTCCCCGGCAAGGAGTTGGTGTTTTACGCCTTCCTGCTGCAGCTGATGCTGGTGCCGCCGATCCTGATCGTGCCGAACCTGGTGACGATCTCGCGGCTCGGCCTCTACGACAATCTGATCGGCGTGATGGCACCGTACTTCGCCTCGGCCTTCGGCGTCTTCCTGATGCGCCAGACCTTTCGGACCATTCCCAAGGATTTCGAGGAAGCGGCGATCGTCGACGGCGCGAACTGGTGGCAGCTGGTCTGGCGGGTCCTGATACCGCTGGCGCGCCCCGGCATGATCGCGTTCGGGATCGTCTCCGTGGTCAGCCATTGGAACGAGTTCCTCTGGCCGCTGATGGTCATCTCCTCGCCCGACAACCAGACCCTGACCATCGGTCTGGCTTCGTTCACCCGCGGGGCCGAGAGCGCCTCGCAGTGGGGTGTCATCGCTGCCGGCACCTTTCTGGTGGCAGCACCGCTGCTGTTGGCCTTCGCGTTGTTCCAGCGGCAGTTCGTCAACTCGTTCCTGTTCTCGGGCGTAAAATAGGAGGCACGGAGATGTCACGTCTCGCATCGGCCGCACTCGCAGCGGCGCTGACGTTCAGTCTCGGATCGGGAGCGGCGCTGGCCGCCACCGAGATCGAGATGTTCTTCCCGGTACCGGTGGAAGGAAAGCTCGCCAAGGAGATGAAGAACCTGGTGGATCGTTTCAACGCCGAGCACCCGGACATCAAGGCGACCGCCGTCTACACCGGTTCCTACGACGAGACCAACATCAAGACCCGCGCCGCGATCAAGGCCGGTCGGCCGCCGGCGGCGGTTATCATGAGCGCCAATTTCGTGCTCGAGTACCAGATCAACGACGAGATCCAGCCGCTGGACCCGCTGGTCGAGGCCGACGGCCAGACCCCGGACGCCTACATGTCCCAGTTCTGGCCGGCCCTGCACGGCAACGCCCGCTTCGCCGAGAAGATCTGGGCGGTGCCGTTCCACAACTCGACGCCGCTGCTCTACTACAATGCCGACCACTTCCGCGAGGTCGGCCTCGATCCGGCGAATCCGCCGGCCACCTGGGCCGAATGGGTCGACGCCGCCAAGAAGCTGACGGTGCGCGACGGCGACTCGATCAAGCGCTACGGCCTGATGATCCCCGGCAACTACGACTATCTCGGCTGGATCATGACCGCCCTGACCATGTCGAACGGCGGCCTGTACTACAACCCGGCGTTCGGCGGCGAGGTGTACTACGACACCCCCAGCATGCTGGGCGCGCTCACCCTGGTCGACGACTTGGTCCGCAAGCACAAGGTGATGCCGTCGGGCGTGACCGACGGCAAGGCGGTGTCGACGGGGTTCTTTGCCGGCCAGGCGTCGATGGTGCTGCTGTCGACCGGCTCGCTGTCGTTCATCCGCGAGAACATGAAGTCCGACTACGGCGTCGCCTTCGTGCCCCGCAACCTGCGCAACGCGGTGGCCATCGGCGGTGCGTCCCTGATCATGCCGAAGGGGCTGTCCCCGGAGCGCCAGAAGGCGTCGTGGACGCTCATCAAGTGGTTGACCGCCCCCGGGGTGTCCGGTGAGTGGAGCCGCTTCACCGGCTACTTCGCGCCGAACAAGGGCGCCTACGACCTGCCGGAAATGAAGACCTTCATCGCCAAGAACCCGGACGCCAAGGTCGCAATCGACCAGCTCCAGTACGCCCAGTCGTGGTTCGCGACCTACAACACGGTGGCGGTCCGCAAGGCTCTCGAGGACGAGGTCCAGGCCGTGCTGTCCGGCAAGAAGCTCCCCGCCGAGGCGCTGAAGGCCGCTCAGACCAAGGCCGACGAGGTGATGCGGCCGTATGTCGAGCAGACGGCGCTCCGCCTGCCTCAGTAACGCTCGCCTTCCCGGGGCGGCCCGGCGCCGATGGCGCCGGGCCGCCCCGACCGTTCCCGAAACCCGTGCCGCGGACCCTGCCATGCTGATCGCTCACCTGACCGACCCCCACATCCGACCGGTGGGCGTTCCCGCCTACCGGGTTGTCGAGGTCAACACCCTCTTGGCCCGTGCGCTGGCGACGCTGGAGGCGCTCGATCCGGCGCCCGACGCGCTGATCCTGTCCGGCGATCTGACGGATTGCGGCCTCCTCGAGGAATATCGGCTGCTGCGCCGGATGCTCGATCGGCTGGCAATGCCGGTCTACCTGATCCCCGGCAACCACGACCGGCGCGGTCCGCTGCGCGAGGTGTTCGCCGACTGGCCGACGCTGGGCGCCGATCCGGAGTTCGTCGACTTCGACGCCGACATCGGCCCCCTGCGGTTGATCGGCCTGGACACTGTTGTCCCGGGCCATGGTCACGGCGCGCTCTGCGGGCGCCGGCTCGACCGCCTGCGGTCGGCCCTGGAGGCGGCCCCGGACCGCCCGACCCTTCTGGCCCTTCACCACCCGCCGTTTGTGTGCGGGATCGAGCATATGGACGGCATTCGCCTGCTCGACGGCGCCGAGGAGTTGGCGGCGATGGTCCGGGCCAATCCGCAGGTCGAGCGCGTGTTGTGCGGGCACCATCATCGACCGATCCAGGCCCGCTGGGCCGGGACGCTGGCCCAGATCGCGCCGTCGGTCGCCCATCAGGTCGAGTTCCGTCTCGATCCGGGCGCCGAAGGCATGCTGGTCCTGGAGCCGCCGGCGTTCCTGGTGCACGCCTGGATCGAGGGCACCGGCGTCGTGTCGCACCAGGTCTATGTCGAGCGGCACGCCGGCCCGTTCCCGTTCACCCTGGACCCGGATTATCCGGGAGCGTAGCACCACAGCCCCTGGTCGAACCCGTGCCGGCACCGTACATAGCAATGATGATGCGGTGCCGGCTCCTCCCCTGTCTGGTGTTCGCGCTCGGCCTCGGGGCGTTGATTGGCTGGCTGCAGCCCGGCAGCGCCGACGCGTCGGGGGCCGATCTCGGCAGGCGGGTGGTCGTTGCCCCGAGCGCGGAACCTTGGTCGGCGGTCGGCCGTCTGAACGTCGCCGGGTTCCGGGTCCGGCGCCACTGCACCGCAACCCTGGTGGCGCCGATGCTTGCCCTGACCGCCCGGCACTGCGTCGCCGGGCTTCGGGGGGAGGAGTGGGTAGCGCCGGAGCAGGTGCACTTCCTGCCCGGCTATGCGCGCGGCGACTACCTGGAACATCGACAGGCCATCGCTTTCGTGTCGGTCGGTGACGAGGCGGTGCTGGTCCGCCTGGACCAGCCGGTCCGGATCCGTCCGATTCCAATCGCCGAGCTCGGCAGCGCGCCGGGCGCGGCGCTGTTCGAGGCCGGCTACAGCCGCGACAAGGGTCACGTATTGACCGTCGATCCCGCCTGCCGCTTCACCGGCTGGTCGAGCGACGGGCTCTGGCACCACGACTGCGAGGCGATCGGCGGCGATTCCGGGGCTCCGCTCCTGGTCGATACCGAGGCAGGCCTGGCGGTGGCGGCGATCCATGTCGGGCGTCGCGGCACGGTAGGTGTCGCCGAGCCTCTGGACCCGATCCGGGTGCGTCGCCACGCCGGTCCGTGAAGCGCGCCGGCCTGCCCCGGCGCTCTTGACCGGACACCCGTCGCCCACCACCTTAAGAACTGTGGCACGCGGCCTAGCGGGGCGTGCCGCGATCGATGCCGCGATCAGCGGGTCGTTGGTTAGGTTCTCGCTCGTGTGAGGAGACACCGGATGTCGCGCATGTCGCTGTTCAACTCGCCTTTGTTGCTCGGGTTTGACCATTTCGAGCGGGCGCTCGACCGGGTCCAGAAGGCCCAGGCGGATGGGTATCCGCCCTACAACATCGAACAGACCTCGGCGAATGGTCTCCGGATCACGCTCGCAGTGGCAGGTTTCTCGATGGTCGATCTCAGCGTCCAGATCGAGGACAACCAGCTGGTGGTTCGCGGCCGGCAGGCCGACGATGACGATCGCGTTTATCTGCACCGCGGCATCGCCGCGCGTCAGTTCCTGCGAACGTTCGTGTTGGCGGAAGGCATCCGCGTCGAGGGTGCGGAGCTGGACAACGGTTTGCTCCACATCGACCTGTTCCGCCCGGTACCGGAGCCCAAGGTTCACACCGTCGAGATCCGTGGCGCTGGCGGAACGTCCGGCAAGCGCTCGATCGACGTCACGCCGGAGTCGGCGTGAGGATCATGCCCGCCGCCGCCGACGCGGGGCTGGAACAACATTCCGTACCAAAAGCTTCAGGGCCGACGGCTTCAGGGTCAGTCGGCCGGGGGCGCAGGAGGTGACGATGAACGACATCCGCAGCATCAGCCCGCAGGCGCTCGCCGCGCTTGGGGTGAACCGGATCGCCTATGTGAAGGTGGTCGAGATCGAGGACGAGCAAGGATTTGCCGTCCACGCGGCCGACGGCACCGGGGTAACGGTGTTTCCGAGCCGGGAACTCGCGCAGCTTGCCATCCGGCAGAACGACCTGGAACCGGTCAGCGTGCACTGACTGACGCCGGTCGGGGCCACGCCGCAAATCAGGCGGCGTGGCTCGCGTTGGCGTCGGTGAACAGGGCGTAGATCGCGTCGCGGCTCTCACAGCCGCGCAGCTTGTTGCAAACCGTGCGGTCGCGCAGCAGGCGCGACACCCGGGCCAGAGCCTTCAGGTGGTCGGCGCCGGCACTCTCCGGGGCCAGCAGCAGGAACAGCAGGTCGACCGGCTCGTCGTCGATGGAATCGAAGTCGATCGGCGTCTCCATGCGGGCGAACACCCCGTACAGTCGGTCGAGTTTGGCCAGCTTGCCGTGCGGGATGGCGATGCCGTGCCCGACCCCGGTGGTGCCGAGGCGCTCGCGCTCCAGCAGCACGTCGAAGATCTCGCGCGCCTCCAGCCCCGTCAAATCGCTGGCCTTGCGGGCCAGTTCCTGAAGCGCCTGCTTCTTGCTCGGCGCTCGCAGGGTCGGGATGATCGCATCGCTCGATATCAAGTCGGTGATGTCCATTGCTGCCATCGTCCTTTCGCCGTAAGGCGCGCGGGGCGGCCTGCGGGGTCGCGTCGTCGTCAGCTCCGGGATTGGCTCGTCGGGTCGACCCAGCCGACGTTGCCGTCGGGCCGTCGGTAGACCATGTTCAGCCCGCCATGGCCGCGGTTCCGGAACATCAGGGCCGGCACGCTCGCGAGGTCCATGCGCATCACCGCCTCTCCCACAGTCAGTGCCTCGATGGCGGTCTCCATCTCGGCAACGACGATCGGCTGCCACTCGGTCTCGCCGGCCGGCTCCGGCTCGGGGGCATCGTCGCTCTCGGCGGCCAGCACGTACTGGGCGGCCGGAACGGCTTCGCCCGAATGGCCGCGGTGATGGTCGCGCAGCCGGCGCTTGTAGCGGCGAAGCTGCTTGTCGATCCGCTCCGCGGCGGCATCGAAGGCGGCGTGGGGATCGGGGTTCGAGCCCTCGGACTTCACGGAGATGCCCTTGCCGACGTGGACGCCGATGTCGGCCCGGAAGCCGCTTGCGTCCCGCGACAGCGTGACCGTGGCCTCGATAGGGTTGGCGAAGTACTTGGCGGCGATCTGCTCGACCGTCGCCTCGATGCGCTCGCGCAACGCATCGCCCACGTCGAGCTGCTTGCCCTGGACCAAAGTTTTCATCGTACCGTCCGTATGGTTGTCCCGCTTTTCGACATGGGGTCTTTCCGACCCTGCCGAAAGAGGCCTTCTCCCCGCAGGCAGGCGAACACGCACCGCCTCGAGGGCCCGGGCACGAGGCCGCGGAACCTAGTCTCGGCGGCTAACGTCGTCAAGACGGCTTCCACGCGCGCCTCCTGCCTCAACCCCTCGCCGGTACGGCGACCATCGTCGACTTGTCGCGCCGGCGTTGCACGCTCGACGGAATCCTGAGCGCTTCCCGGTACTTGGCGACAGTCCGCCGGGCGATGTCCACGCCGTCGGCGCGCAGCAGTTCGACGATCCGGTCGTCGGACAGCACCGCCCCTGCCGGCTCGGCCTCGATCAGCCGCTTGATGCGGTCGCGCACCGCCTCGGCCGAATGCGCCTCGCCGCCGCCCGACGAGGCGATCGAGGCCGTGAAAAAGTACTTCAGTTCGAAGATGCCGCGCGGCGTCGCCACGAACTTGTTGCTGGTGACCCGGCTGACGGTGCTCTCGTGCATGCCGATGGCGTCGGCGATGTCGCGCAGCACCAGAGGCCGCAGGTGCTGGACACCGCGCTCCAGGAAGCCGTCCTGCTGGCGGACGATCTCGGTGGCGACCTTCAGGATGGTGGTGGCGCGCTGGTGCAGCGAGCGAACCAGCCAGTTGGCCGACTGCATGCAGTCCGACAGGTACTCCTTGGCCTTCTTGTCCTTGCCGGCGCGCTTCGAGACCTCGGCGAAGTAGGCGTTGTTGACCAGCACCCGCGGCAGCGTGTCGGTGTTCAGTTCGATCGCCCAGCCGCCGTCCTGACCGCGCCGGACGACGACATCGGGCACCACCGGCTGGTCGATCGGCGGCTCGAACGCCTCGCCGGGCTTGGGATTGAGCGACCGGATCTCGGCGATCATCTCGACCAGATCCTCATCGTCGACGCCGCACACCCGCCGGAGCCCCGCGAAGTCGCGCTGCGCCAGCATAGGCAGGTGGTCCAGCAGCGCCGCCATGCACGGGTCGTAACGGTTCCGGTCGCGCAGCTGCAACGCCAGGCACTCCTTGAGGTCGCGCGCCAGCACGCCGGCGGGCTCCAGCCGCTGCAGACGCTCCAGGACGCGCTCGACGTCGGCCAGCGGGCAGCCGAGCTGGCTGGCCAGCGGCTCGATCGGGCCGGACAGATAGCCGGCTCCGTCTACCAGGTCGATGAGGTGAGCCGCGATCAGCCGCTCCGACGCGTCGGGCACCTCCATCGCCATCTGGGCCAACAGGTGGTCGCGCAGGGTGCGGGTCTCGGCCAGGGTCTGCTCGAGGCTGAACTCATCGCCGACGCCGTCGCCGCCGGCCCCGCCGCTGGTGCGCCAGCCCGACAACTCGCCGGCGCCGGCCCCCATGGCGGCGACCCCGCTGGACTCGTCGATGCCGGCGCTGCTCCAGCTGTTGTCGTAGTCGATGTCGCTCGGGTCGTCGGCGGCCGACGGCAGCGTCTCACCGGCGGCCCGTTCGGCGCTGTCGCGCGCGGCTTCGGCGGGCGCGGCGTCGTCGGCGTGGCGCATCAGGTTGTCCTGGGCGACCGCCTCCAGCGCTGCCGGCCCGTCACCGTCCTCGCGGTCGAGCAGGGGGTTCTGGGCGATTTCGCCATCGACGTACTCCGCCAGCTCGATGTTGTTCAGTTGCAGCAGCTTGATCGCCTGCTGCAGCTGCGGTGTCAGCACCAGCGACTGCGAGTGCCGTAAGTCGAGCCGTTGCGAGAGCGCCATCGCCGGTGTCCGTCAGAGGCTGAACCGCTCTCTCCGAGGTAGAAGCGGGACGTCGCGATGCGCGACGATGTCTCCGGGCGCTCCTTCCATCAGCACCATCCCGTCGTGCAGGATGTAGGCGCGGTCGACGATGTCGAGGGTTTCGCGGACGTTGTGGTCGGTGATCAGGACCCCGAGGCCGCGGTCGGTCAGGTGCGAGATCAGGTCGCGGATCTCCGACACCGCGATCGGGTCGATGCCGGCGAGCGGCTCGTCCAGCAGGATGAAGTGCGGCTGCGAGGCCAGCGCCCGGGCGATCTCGACCCGGCGGCGCTCGCCACCGGACAGCGCCAGCGCTGGAGTCCGGCGCAGATGGGTGATGGAGAATTCCGCCAGCAGGTCGTCGAGCATGGCGTCGCGGCGGTTGCTGGCCGGTTCCACCACCTCCAGCACGGCGCGGATGTTCTGCTCGACCGTCAGGCCCCGGAAGATCGAGGCTTCCTGGGGCAGATAGCCGATGCCGAGCCGTGCCCGGCGGTACATCGGGAGGTCGGTGATGTCCTGGCCGTCGAGGGTGACCGAGCCGGAATCGGCCGAGATCAGTCCGGTGATGACATAGAAGCAGGTGGTCTTGCCGGCGCCGTTGGGGCCAAGCAGCCCGACCGCCTCGCCGCGTCTGACGTTGACCGAGACGTCGCGCAGCACCGGCCGTTTCTTGAAGCGCTTGCCGATGTTGCGGGCCGACAGCCCGTCGGGAGTCCGGCCGTCGGAGCTTCGGACCAGCCGCGGGCGCGAACCCGTCGTGGTGGTCGGATCGTCCTCGCGGCCGGTCATTTTTCCAGCGCTCCTCTCCGCTCGGGGCGGACCGCGCTTACTGCGGCGCCGTTCCCGGTGTGAACAATCCCTTTACCCGCTCGCCGCCCTTGGCGGCGGGCAGCAGTCGGCTGATGCCAGTGTTGAGGTTCACCACCGCGCGCTCGCCGTTGAGCTGATTCCTGCCCCGCGTGATCCGCACGTCCCCGGTCAGCGTGGCCGTCCCCTTGGCTGCAGTATAGACGCCTTCGCGGCCGCGGGCGACCTCCTCGGGTGTGGTGATCACAACGTTGCCGTCGGCATCGATCCGGGACAGTTCGGTGGTGCCGGTCTTCTGCTCGACGAAGTAGGCGGTCAGGGTGTCGGCGGCGATACGCTGGGTGCCGCGCACGGCGGTCGCGTCGCCGCGGGCGACCGCGACCCGCTGCTCCTGCCAGTATTCCAGGCTGTCGCGGGCGGTGATGACGTCGGCACCGTTGTTGAACTGCAGGTTCCGGCCGGTCAGAACGACGCTCGCCTTGTCGAGTTCGTACACCGCCCGGTCACCGCGCGCGCGTTCCCGGGGGGTGGCGATCACCACGTTGCCGTCGGCCTCCAGCCGGAAGATCTCGGTGGTGCCGTCCGGCTTCTCGCGGTAGCGCGCCGTCAGGGTGTCGGCGGTGACCTGGGTGTCGGCCCGGGTCGCGCGGGCGTTGCCGCGCGCCACGTAGGTCTTGGAATCGCGAATCCACTCGATGCCCTGGTCGGCTTCAACGGTCACCGGCACCTGGTCGCCGCCGCCCTGCAGCATCTGCGCCACCGCCGGCGACACCGGCCCCGCCAGCAGCGCCACCACGAGCAGCGCCCCGACGAGCAAGGGCGCGCCGACCGGGCCGGGCGCGAACGGCCAGCGGGCACGCCGGTCGAGCCGCCGCTTCATCCGCCGGTCCCGGAGCCGAACAGCACCGCCTTCGCCTTGCCGGTGAAGACGATCCGGGCGCCGTGGTCGTACAGCCGGAAGCCCTCGCCGATGACGTTGCCGCCCGGGCTCTGGCCGGTGGTCGGGTCGTCGCTGGTGGCGATCCCGGCAGCGATGTCGACGCGGGCGGTATCGGCGGCGAGTTGATGGCCGGCCTGGTGGAACACCGACACTCCGCCCGCGAGGTCGACCGCCTCGTCGCGCTTATGCCAGACGCCGCGGCCAGCGGTCATGTTCACCCAGTCGCCGGCCTCGGTCATCATGTCGGCCTGCGGCATGTCGAGGTGCACGGCGTCGGAGGACTCGCTCTCCTGACGGGCTGAGACGGCGATGATCTCGTAAGGGCGGGCCTTGTCGTCGACGCCGACGAAGCGGGGGTTGGCGACCCGCAGGGTATCGGCGTCGGACGGCGTGATCGGCTTGCCGCGCAGCACTATGTCCTGCTGGTCCCGCAGGAGTTGGGGCCAGATCACGACCAGCGCCACCAGGCACAACGCGATCGCCGGCAGCAGCATCTTCATCGCCGCCACCAGGCGGCTGGCGCGCGCCACGGCGAAGCCGCCCGTCAGGCGTTGCCTCGGGCGGGCGGCGGGCGCAACGGCGGCGGGATCGGAGGTCGCCAAGGTTACTCGTTCTCGTTGATCCATGGGCTTTTCATCATACCGTGTCCCGGCGCGGCCGTGTAGCCGCCTGGGGCTCCCGCTCAGTGCGCGAAAATGTCCTCGTCGGCGTAGCCGATCAGGTCGAGCGCTGCCCGGGTGCCCAGGAAGCCGAAGCAGCATGCGGCAATCCCGGCCCGCCCCTCGCGCGCCAGCATCACGTCGAGCCGTTCCTTCAGCGCGTGCAGGTGCAGAACGTCCGTGGCGGCGTAGAGCCGTTGCTCGGCGGTCAGCTCGGCGGCGCCCCAGTCCGAGGATTGCTGCTGTTTCGACATGTCGAGCCCGAGCAACTCGCGGCACAAATCCTTGAGGCCGTGGCGGTCGGTGTAGGTGCGGGTCAGCTTGGAGGCGATCTTGGTGCAGTACACCGGCGCCGTCACCACGCCGAGGAAGGCCTGCAGCATCGCCACGTCGAAACGGGCAAAGTGGAACAGCTTGAGGGTATCGGGATCGGCCAGCAGCCGGGCCAGGTTCGGCGCGTCGTAAACGCCGGGAGCGAACTGCACCAGATGGGCGTTGCCGTCGCCGGCGGAGAGCTGGACCAGACACAGACGGTCGCGTGCCGGGCGCAGACCCATGGTCTCGGTGTCGATGGCGACGATCGGTCCGAGGGTCAGTCCGTCGGGCAGGTCACCCTTGTGCAGCGTCACAGTCATTCGGCGGGCTCGCTTGCGAAAGGGCTCATGGGATCCGTCACGGTTTCAGCCGGGTTGTCCCAGCCTCCGCGTTCCTTATGCGATTTGGCACGACCGATCCAGCCATCGGTCCGAGGTGGGCCGACCGGTGATCCTTGACAAGGGGAGGGGGCGGGACAAGCTAAACCCTAACGACATAAACCGCCGCCCGGCTCTCCGAGGCCGCTTGATCGCAGCCTCCTAGTCCGCCGGCGAGGCAGCTGCCCCGGGGGGGCTCGACCGCATGCCGGCTGCAGCGGTCGTCAGGCGCACGACACGAATTCCGGAATAGTTCCCGCCCGAGGCCGGTCTTCGTGCCGCGGCGCCGCGACGTGAAAACATAGGGAGGTTTCGAGATGCGCGAGAATTTGCAGGACCGACGGAAACCCGACATCACCGTCAGCGAGATCGATTACGACCGGCTGCTCGATCTGGCCTCGTCGGCCCTCGCCCGCTCGCCGGAGGTGGCCGAAGAACTCCTGTCGGAGTTGGACCGCGCCAAGATCGTGGCGGCGGCGGTGGTTCCGGCCGACGTGGTCCGGATGGGATCAACGGTCGAGTTCGAGTCGGAACGTGGCGGGCGCACCCGCGTCACCCTGGTGTTTCCCGGCGAGGCCGACGTCGACGAAGGCAGGATCTCGATCATGACGCCGATCGGAACGGCCCTGCTCGGCCTGTCGGCCGGCCAGTCGATCTCGTGGACCACGCGCGACGGGCGCCGGTACGATCTGACGGTCATGGGCGTGGAAGGGCCACGGTAGTCGCCCTCCGGACGGCCCTACCCGGCCCGTGCCCGGCGGTCGATCCCCGAGCAGGCACCACCACCAAACAAAGGGGCCGCCGTCCGGATCGGAGCCTCCGGTTACCGGAAGCCAAGAACCACGGCACCCGTCGGGGTGTTCGATGGTCCTTGAGGCTCGAACGAAGCGATGGTGCCCAGGAGAAGACTCGAACTTCCACGACCTTTCGGCCACTAGCACCTGAAGCTAGCGCGTCTACCAATTCCGCCACCTGGGCAGGGTGCGGAGGCGCGTATGGCGCCGTCACGGGAGCGCAGACATAGTGGCGCCTCAACGCGCTGTCAAAGGGTTTTCGATCGGGTTCGAAGCCGAGGGCCGCGGGGGGCGAATTCGCGCTCCCCCTGCGGCGGTGCGCTGTGTTATAAGCGGAACGTCGCCGCCATCGCCGAGAAGGAACATGCCATGCAGGGCAAGCTCGCCACCGTGTTCGGAGCATCGGGCTTCATCGGGCGGAACATCGTCCGGGAGCTGGCGGGCCGCGGCGTGCGCGTCAACGCGGTCTGCCGGGACGTCGAGCGTGCCAAGTTCCTGCGCCCCATGGGGACTGTCGGCCAGGTGACCCCGATGCGCGCCGATATTACCGATCCCGAAGCGGTGGCTCGCGCGGTGTCGGGCGCCGACGTCGTGATCAACTTGGTCGGTATCCTGCACCCGTCAGGGCGCAACACGTTCGAGGCGGTCCAGGCGACGGCGCCGGGAACCCTCGCCAAGGCCGCCAGCGTTGCCGGGGCGAAGACGTTCGTCCACGTCTCGGCGATCGGCGCCGATCCGGACAGCGCCTCGGCCTACGCGCGCAGCAAGGCGGCGGGCGAGGCGGCGGTAAAGGCGGCGTTCCCGTCCGCCACCGTCCTGCGGCCGTCGATCGTGTTCGGGCCGGACGATTCCTTCTTCAACAGGTTCGCGTCGATGGCGCAGATGGCCCCGGCGTTGCCGCTGTTCGGCGGCGGCGCCACCAAGTTCCAGCCGGTCTATGTCGACGACGTGGCGGCGGCGGCGCTGGCGGCGATCGACCGGGCCGACGCGGCCGGCGGTACTTACGAACTGGGCGGGCCGACGGTCTACAGCTTCCGGCGCCTGCTGGAGATGATGCTGCTGGAGATCCGCCGCAAGCGCGCGCTGGTGGCGGTGCCGTTCCCGGTGGCCTCGGCGATGGCCGCGGTGTTCGAGTTGCTGCCATCGCCGCCGGTGACCCGCGACCAGGTCGAGTTGCTGAAGCGCGACAACGTGGTCGCCGCCGACGCCCGCACGCTCGCCGATCTCGGCATCGAGGCGACGCCGCTGGAGACCGTCCTGCCCGGCTACATGGACAAGTTCAGGGCTGGCGGCCGCTACGCCGGCGGCCGGGCGCCGGCCTGACGCCCCTTCGGGCGAAAATCTGTCAACCGAAATAGTGCCAGGTCAGCAGGCCGAGGCCGAGGCCGACCCGGTAGATCACGAAGGGCGTGAAGCTCGCGCGCCGCAGCCAGCCCATCATCGCCACGATGGCGATCAGGGCGGTCACCAGCGCCAGGCCGCCGGCGATCAGGGCGTCCGCCGTCACCCGGGAATCGCCCGCCTCGTAGAGGTCGAGGCCGGCCAGGGTGCCGGCTGCGATGATGGCCGGGATCGCCAGCAGCATCGAGAAGCGGGCGGCCTCCGAGCGCTCGAAGCCGAGCATCCGGGCGGCGGTCATGGTGATGCCGGAACGGCTGGTGCCGGGGATCAGCGCCAGCACCTGCGAGACGCCGATGAACAGCGCTCCGCCATACCCGAGATGCTCGATCTTGCGGATCGTCAGCCCGGCGCGGTCGACGACCCACAGCAGGATCCCGAAGCCGAGCGTGGCCCAGCCGATCACCTCGATCGACCGCAGGTCGACCGTGAGCCAGCGTGACGCCGCGTAGCCCGCGGCCACCAGCGGCAGGGTCGCGACGATCAACTGGAAGGCCAGCCGCGCGCCCGGATCAACACGGCCGCGGACCGTCATTCCCAGGCCAAGCAGCATGCGGGCGATGTCGCGCCACAAATACAGCATGACGGCTCCCAGCGTGCCGACGTGCACGGCGACGTCGATGATGGGGCCCTGGTCGGCCTCTCCCGTGAGGTGCGGGACCAGGATCAGGTGCCCCGACGAACTGATCGGCAGGAACTCGGTGATGCCCTGGACCAGGGCCAGAATGACCAGTTGCTCGATCGGCAAGTCGCGCTCCCCGGTGTCGGGGGTGCCGCAGCTCCCCGATGAAATGGCGCGAAACCTTAGTCATTCCAAGGCTGTCGGGACAGCCCGGAAAGTGGTCCCAAAATGGAACATTTTACTGGGTTCCGGCCTCGTTTCGCCCGCGTCGGAACGGAAGCGCAGCCGTGACGCTATGGAAATAGTCACTATTCCTGCCCTAACTGGATCGAGCCGCTTTCGCCCGGACGTGGCATTGTGTATAGAAATCGGCCCGGGAGCGCCGCGCGAGCCTTCGACAGCGCCTGGAGAAGCGCCCGGATCCAAGGGGAGGCCATCGTGACGACCGACCGCATGCTGAAGTTCGTGGGTACCGCCAAGCGCATGCCGACCAAGCGGCCAGCCGACGAGCGTGCCGGCGATTTCGGCGAGATCTACGACGAGTTCGACGCGGCCGCCGCCGGTGAGCAGGCGGCCCGCTGCTCGCAATGCGGCGTGCCGTTCTGCCAGGTGCACTGCCCGCTCCACAACAACATCCCCGACTGGCTGATGCTGACCGCCGAAGGCCGGCTCGAGGAGGCCTACGAGGTCGCCAGCGCCACCAACAACTTCCCGGAGATCTGCGGCCGGATCTGCCCGCAGGACCGGCTGTGCGAGGGCAACTGCGTCATCGAGAAGGGTTTCGAGTCGGTGACCATCGGCTCGGTCGAGAAATACATCACCGAGACGGCGTTCGCGAACGGCTGGGTGAAGCCGGTGGTGCCGCCGCGCGAGCGGCCCGAGACCGTCGGCGTGATCGGCGGCGGGCCGGCCGGCCTGGCGGCGGCCGAGCAGCTCCGCAAGCGCGGCTACCAGGTCCACGTCTACGATCGCTACGACCGCATGGGTGGCCTGATGATCTACGGCATCCCCAATTTCAAGCTCGAGAAGGACGTCGTCGAGCGCCGCAGCGCGCTGCTGGCGGACGGCGGCGTGGTGTACCATCCGAACACCGAGATCGGCGCCACGGTCACCCTCGAGGAACTGCGGGCCCGGCACGACGCCGTGCTGATCGCCACCGGCGTCTACAAGGCGCGCGACATCATGTGCCCAGGCGTCGGCCTCGACGGCATCTACCCGGCGCTCGACTACCTGACCGCCTCCAACCGCAAGGGCCTGGGCGACGCCGTGCCGGCGTTCGACGACGGCACCCTCGACGCCGCCGGCAAGCGCGTGGTGGTGATCGGCGGCGGCGACACCGCGATGGACTGCGTGCGCACCGCGGTCCGGCAGGGCGCCGCCTCGGTAACCTGCCTGTACCGCCGCGACCGCGCCAACATGCCGGGCTCGCAGCGCGAGGTCGCCAACGCCGAGGACGAGGGCGTCGATTTCCAGTGGCTGTCGGCGCCGGAGGCGTTCATCGGCGACGGTCGCGTGGCCGGGGTGCGCTGCCACCGGGTCCGCCTCGGCGTGCCCGACGCGACCGGCCGCCAGACCCCGCAGCCGGTCGAGGATTCCAGCTACGTCGTCGACTGCGACATGGCGATCACCGCGCTTGGCTTCGATCCCGAGGACCTGCCGGTGCTGTTCGGCGCCAAGGGGCTGGAGGTCAGCCGCTGGGGCACGCTGCGGATCGACTTCCGGACCATGATGACCAGCCTCGACGGGGTGTTCGCCGCCGGTGACATCGTGCGCGGCGCCTCGCTGGTGGTGTGGGCGGTGCGCGATGGCCGCGACGTCGCCGACCGCATCCACGACCATCTCGCCGCCAAGGCAGCGGGCCGCGCCCGCGACGCCGCCTGAGAGGGAGCCAAGCCATGACCGAGATCCGCGAATCCGGCGAGCAGTTCGTCCGCGCCTGGCGCGATAACGCGGCCACCCTGCAGGCGGCGCACGCCTACGACCCGGCGCACGAGCACGAATCCTGCGGTGTCGGCTTCGTCGCCTCGATCGACGGGTCGCCGCGGCGCGACGTGGTGACCTCGGCGATCGCCGCCTTGCAGGCGGTCTGGCACCGCGGCGCCGTCGACGCCGACGGCAAGACCGGCGACGGCGCCGGCATCCACCTGCAGGTGCCGCTGGATTTCTTCCGCGAGCATATCGAGCACACCGGCCACACCCTTAACGAAGGCCGGATGGCGGTCGGCATGGTGTTCCTGCCGCGCACCGACCTCGGCGCCCAGGAGCGCTGCCGGATCATCGTCGAATCCGAGATCCTGAAATTCGGCTGCTTCGTCTACGGCTGGCGTCAGGTCCCGGTCGACATCGAGGTGATCGGCGAGAAGGCCAACGCGACCCGCCCGGAGATCGAGCAGATCATGTTCTCGAGCCCGGTCGGCCGGTCGGAGAGCGATTTCGAGCGCGACCTCTACATCATCCGCCGGCGCATCGAGAAGGCCGCACTCGCCGAGCACATCACGGATTTCTACATCTGCTCGCTGTCGTGCCGCTCGATCATCTACAAGGGCATGTTCCTGGCCGAGCAGGTGGCGTCGTTCTACCCCGACCTGACCGACGAGCGCTTCGTCTCCAACTTCGCGATCTACCACCAGCGCTACTCCACCAACACCTTCCCGACCTGGCGGCTGGCCCAGCCGTTCCGCGTGCTCGCCCACAACGGCGAGATCAACACCGTGCGCGGCAACGTGAACTGGATGGCCAGCCACGAGACCCGCATGGCGCACGCCAATTTCGGCGACCGCGTCGAGGATCTGAAGCCGGTGGTGCAGTCGGGCTCGTCGGATTCCGCGTCGCTCGACGCGGTGTTCGAGCTGATGGTGCGGGCCGGGCGCGAGCTGCCCATGGTCAAGACCATGTGCATCCCCGAGGCCTGGACCGACGACGGCCTGATGCCGCAGTCGTGGCGCGACCTGTATGCCTACGCCAACGCGGTGATGGAGCCGTGGGACGGCCCGGCGGCGATCGCCGCCTATGGCGGGCGCTGGATCCTGGGCGGCATGGACCGCAACGGCCTGCGCCCGATGCGCTACGTCGTGACCCAGGACGGCCTGCTGATCGCCGGCTCCGAGACCGGGATGGTGCGGGTCGACGAGGCCACCGTGATCGAGAAGGGCCGGCTCGACCCCGGCGACATGATCGCCGTCGACCTGGTGGACGGCGGTCTGTACCGCGACAGCGAGCTGAAGGACCTGCTGTCGTCGCGCAAGCCCTACGGCGAGTGGATCAAGGAAAGCACCAAGATCGACGCGCTGATCAAGGCTGAGCACGAGGAGAAGCCGGCGTTCTCGCGCGAGGAGCTGCGCCGCCGCCAGGTGGTCGCCGGCTGGACGCTGGAGGACATGGAGCTGATCCTCCAGCCGATGGCCGAGACCGGCAAGGAGGCGGTCGGCTCGATGGGTGACGACACCCCGATCGCCGTGCTGTCCGACAAGTACCGCGGCCTGCACCACTTCTTCCGGCAGAACTTCAGCCAGGTCACCAACCCGCCGATCGACAGCCTGCGCGAGCGCCGGGTGATGACCCTGCGCACCCGGCTCGGCAACCTCGGCAACATCCTCGACGAGGATTCCGAGCAGTGCGACCACCTGCTGCTCGAGAGCCCGGTGCTGACCAACGCCGAGTTCCACGCCATGCGCGACTACATGGCGGACACCGCGGCCGAGATCGACTGCACGTTCCCGGCCGATGGCGGCCCGAGCGCGCTCGAGGAGGCGATCGAGCGGGTCCAGCGCGAGGCCGAGGACGCGGTGCGCGGCGGCTGCACCCACGTCATCCTGTCAGACATGGGGACCTGCGCCGAGCGCGCCGGCCTGCCGATGATCCTGGCCACCGGCGCGGTGCACAGCCATCTGGTGCGCCAGCAGCTGCGCACCTTCACCTCGGTCAACGTGCGTTGTGGCGAGTGCCTGGACGTGCACTACCTGGCGGTGCTGATCGGGGTCGGCGCCACCACCATCAACCCCTACCTCGCCCAGGAGGCGATCGCCGACCGCCAGGCGCGGGGCCTGTTCGGCGACGCCACGCTCGAGGCGGCGCTCGGCCACTACAAGAAGGCGATCCAGGACGGCCTGCTGAAGATCATGTCGAAGATGGGCATCTCGGTGCTCTCCTCGTACCGCGGCGGCTACAACTTCGAGGCGGTCGGCCTCAGCCGGGCGCTGGTGGCGCGGTTCTTCCCGGGCATGAGCTCGCGGATCTCCGGCCTCGGCCTGTCGGGGATCCAGCAGAAGGTCCTGCGGATGCACGCCCGGGCCTACGACGAGGCGGCGGTTCCGCTGCCGGTCGGCGGTCTCTACCGCTACCGCCGCAACGGCGAGCGGCACGCCTTCGACGGCGCCATGATCCACGCCCTGCAGCGCGCCGTGGAGGGCGACAGCTACCACCTCTACAAGCGCTACGCCGAGGCGGTGTACGCCCAGCCGCCGGTCAACCTGCGCGACCTGATGCGCTTCAAGTCCAAGAACGGCGCGGTGCCGCTGGACGAGGTCGAGTCGATCACCGACATCCGGCGCCGGCTGGTGGCGCCGGGGATCTCGCTCGGCGCGCTCAGCCCGGAGGCCCACGAGACCCTGTCGATCGCCATGAACCGGATCGGCGCCAAGTCGGATTCCGGCGAGGGCGGCGAGGATCCCTCGCGGTTCCGGCCGCGCCCGAACGGCGACAACGCCAGTTCGGCGATCAAGCAGGTCGCGTCCGGCCGGTTTGGCGTGACCGCCGAGTACCTGAACAACTGCCGCGAAATCGAGATCAAGATCGCCCAGGGTGCGAAGCCCGGTGAGGGCGGCCAGTTGCCCGGCATCAAGGTCAACGGACTGATCGCCCGGCTGCGCCACTCCACCCCCGGCGTGACCCTGATCTCGCCGCCGCCGCACCACGACATCTACTCGATCGAGGACCTCGCCCAGCTGATCTACGACCTCAAGCAGATCAACCCGGAAGCCCGGGTCTGCGTGAAGCTGGTGGCGTCGACCGGCATCGGCACGATCGCCGCCGGCGTCGCCAAGGCCAAGGCCGACACCATCCTGATCTCCGGCCACGGCGGCGGCACCGGCGCCAGCCCGCAGACCTCGATCAAGTACGCCGGCATCCCCTGGGAGATGGGGCTGTCCGAGGTCCATCAGGTGCTGACCCTGAACCGGCTGCGGCACAGCGTGACGCTGCGCACCGACGGCGGCATCAAGACCGGCCGCGACGTGGTGATCGCCGCCATGCTGGGCGCCGAGGAGTTCGGCCTCGGCACCGCCTCGCTGGTGGCGATGGGCTGCATCATGGTCCGGCAATGCCACTCCAACACCTGCCCGGTCGGGGTCTGCACCCAGGACGAGGCGCTGCGCGCCAAGTTCGAGGGCACGCCGGAGCGGGTGGTGAACCTGTTCTCGTTCGTCGCCGAGGAGGTCCGCGAGATCCTGGCCGAACTCGGCGCCCGGTCGCTGGAGGAGATCGTCGGCCGCACCGACCTGCTGGCCCAGGTCAGCCGCGGCGACCCGTCGCTCGACGACCTCGACCTCAACCCGATCCTGGTGCGCGCCGATTCCGGCGGCTACCCGGTGTTCAACACGGTCGCGGGCCGCAACGAGGTGCCCGAGACCCTGGACGCCCAGATCATCAAGGACGCCAAGCCGGTGTTCGAGCTCGGCGAGAAGATGCAGTTCACCTACAACATCTCGAACACCCAGCGCGCCATCGGCACCAAGCTCAGCTCCAAGCTGGTCCGCAAGTACGGCATGAGCGGCCTGCAGCCGGGCCACATCACCGTCCGTCTGCGCGGCTCGGCCGGCCAGAGCCTCGGCGCCTTCGCCGTCCAGGGCCTGAAGATCGAGGTGTTCGGCGACGCCAACGACTACGTCGGCAAGGGGCTGTCGGGCGGCACCATCACCGTCAGGCCGATGACGGCGGCCTCGTTCGCCTCGAACGAGAACACCATCATCGGAAACACCGTCCTGTACGGCGCCACGGCCGGCAAGCTGTTCGCCGCCGGCCAGGCCGGCGAGCGGTTCGCCGTGCGCAACTGCGGCGCCGAGGCGGTGGTCGAGGGCTGCGGGTCGAACGCCTGCGAGTACATGACCGGCGGCACGGTCGTGATCCTGGGCGCGGTCGGCGACAATTTCGGGGCCGGCATGACCGGCGGCATGGCCTTCGTCTACGACGCCGACGGCACCTTCGCCCACCGGGTCAACCCGGAAGCGGTCATCCACCAGCGGGTCGAGACCGAGTACTGGGAGGACGTGCTGCGCCGGCTGGTCACCGAGCACGCCCGCGAGACCCAGTCGCGCTACGCCGAGCGCATGCTGATGGACTGGCAGCGCGAGATGCCGAAGTTCTGGCAGATCGTGCCGAAGGAAATGCTCGCCCGCCTCGCCCAGCCGCTCACCCTCGGCGCCCGCGAGCAGCGCGCCTGAGGACGCGGGCCTGACGAGCGAACAGGGGGCCGTCGCCGCAGGGGGCCGTCGCCGCAGGGGGCCGTCGCCGCAGGTGACGCCCCCCGCCGCCGCCGCTACTCTCGCTCCGGATCAACCCCGGAGCCCGTCATGCCCGATCTTCCCGTCGCCCCGGTGCTGGAGCGCGTCGACGCCAATCTCGATGCCTCGGTCGACCGGCTGTTCGACCTGCTGCGCATCCCGAGCGTGTCGACCGACCCGGCCTTCAAGGACCACGTCGCCCGCGCCGCCGGGTGGATGGCCGACGAGCTTACCGGCCTCGGCTTCCAGGCCTCGGTGCGGCCGACCGCTGGCCACCCCATGGTGGTGGCGCATCACCCGGGGCCGGGCGGCGACGCCCCGCACGTGCTGTACTACGGGCATTACGACGTGCAGCCGGCCGATCCGCTGGAGCTCTGGGATACCGGGCCGTTCGAGCCGGTGCTGGTCGACGCCGAGCGCGGCAAGCGGATCGTGGCGCGCGGCGCGGTCGACGACAAGGGCCAGGTGATGACCTGGGTCGAGGCGTTCCGGGCCTGGCGCGACATTCACGGCACCCTGCCGTGCCGGGTCACCGTCCTGCTGGAAGGCGAGGAGGAGACCGGCAGCCCGTCGCTCGACCCGTTCATCGCCGCCAACGCTGGCGAGCTGAAGGCCGATGTCTGCGTGGTCTGCGACACCGACATGTGGGATGTCGACCAGCCGGCGATCACCTACAGCCTGCGCGGCATGGTCTACCTCGAGGCCACCATCCGCGGCCCGAGCCGGGACCTGCATTCGGGGATGTACGGCGGCGTCGTGGTCAACCCGCTCAACCTGCTGGCCCGCATCATCGGTGACCTTCACGACGACCGGGGCCGGGTGCAGATCCCGCATTTCTACGACGACGTCATCCCGGTCGGCGCCAACGAGAAGGTGCAGTGGGAGGCGCTCGGCTTCGACGAGGCCGAGTACCTCGGCGGCGTCGGCCTGACGGTCGGCGGCGGCGAGCGCGACTTCGGCGCGCTGGAGCGGCAATGGGCGCGGCCGACCTGCGACGTCAACGGCATCCTCGGCGGCTATGTCGATCCCGGCGCCAAGACGGTGATCGCGCGGGAGGCGATGGCCAAGATCTCGTGCCGGCTGGTGCCGGACCAGGACCCGGCGGCGGTCGCCGCCAATCTGAAGCGCTTCATCACCGACCGGCTGCCCGAGGGCTACACCGCCTCGTTCGTCGATCTCGGCCAAGCGCCGGCGATCCGGGTGCCGACCGACTCGGCCTATCTCGCGGCCGCCCGCCAGGGCCTCGCCGACGTGTTCGGCAAGGAGGCCCACCTGATCGGCACCGGCGGCTCGATCCCGGCGGTCGGCTCGATCCGCAAGTATCTCGGCATCGACTCGATCCTGCTCGGCTTCGGGCTCGACGACGACCGGGTGCACTCGCCGAACGAGAAGTTCGAGCTGGTGTGCTTCCACAACGGCATCCGCTCCAACGCCGCCGTCCTGGCGCGCATGGCCGGCATCGCCAAGGTGAAGGGAGAGGGCCATGACAGGGGATAGCGCCATGACACTGATGGGCAAGGTGGCGGTCATCACCGGCGGGACCAGCGGCATCGGCCTCGCCACCGCCGAGGCGTTGTCGGCGCAGGGCGTGCGGCTGGTGCTGCACGGCCGGCGCCGGGAGATCCTGGAAGCCCACGCCGCCCGGCTGCCGGGCTGCGCGGTGCTGGCCGGCGACGTCGGCGACCCGGAGACGCCGGGACGGTTGATCGCGCTGGCGATGGAGCGCTTCGGGCGGATGGACATCGCCTTCGCCAACGCCGGCCTGATCCATTCGGGCCCGGTCGACGCGATCGACCTCGACGCGCTGTCGGAGATGATCCGGGTGAACGTCGACGCCGCGTTCCGCTTCGCCTACACCACCGTCCGGCACTTCAAGGCCGAGGGCGGCGGCCACCTGCTGATGACCGGCTCGGTGTTCGGCACCAAGGTACGGCCGAACGCCGGCGGCTACGCCGCCACCAAATACGCCGTCGAGGCGCTGTGCGAGGCGCTGCGCATCGAGCTGGCCGGCAGCGGCGTCAAGGTCTCGGTGGTCGAGCCGGGCCTGGTGCGCACCGACCTGCACCGCGACCACGCCGTCCGCCCCGAGGTGGTGCAGAACATCCCGCAGCCGCTGCTGCCCGAGGATGTCGCCCGCGCCGTGGTGTTCGCGCTCGAACAGCCGGCGCACGTGCTGGTGCCGCGGATCATGGTGCTGCCGGCGGTGCAGCCGGTTTAGCGGATAGATCAAGGGAAACAGTAGCGTGATCTGCTAGTCTCGCCCGATGCCGCGCTTCTGGTGGGTCAATCACAAGCAGACCTTCCGTCAGGAAATTGACGGCACCTACCTGTGGTCACCGAAGCGCAACGCGAACGGCGCCCGGAACATCTTCTATGAGAACATGCGCGCAGCCGCGCCGGGTGACTTGGTGCTGTCCTTCGCGGACGGACTGATCCGTCACGTTGGCCGGATCGCTGACTTCGCCTTCACCGCCCCGAAGCCGGAGGAATTTGGCACCACCGGCGGCTATTGGAGCGCTGTTGGTTGGCTGCTTCCGGTATACTGGGTTTCCCTCGCCCGGCCGGTTCGGCCCCGTGACTTGATCGCCACCCTCGGTCAACTGCTGCCGGACAAGTATTCCCCGATCAGCCCGGCCACCGGGTACGGCCGCCAGGGCGCGTATCTGGCGGAGATTCCTCAATCGGTCTTCGACGTCATCGTCGGTGCGGGCGCCGCCGTCGGATCGGCCGCCTACAACGCCGACGCCCTGCGGCGCGGCGGGGCCAACAGCCTGTCCTACCCTGTGGTCATGGAGGAGATGGACGACGCGGTTGAGAGGCGGGTGGCTGCCGACCTCGCGCTCGATGACACGGTGCGCAAGTCGGTGATCCAGGCCCGCCGTGGCCAGGGGCGGTTTCGCGACAACGTGCGGGCGGTCGAGCACGCCTGCCGGCTGACCGGGATCACCAACCCGGCCCTGCTGATCGCCAGCCACATCAAGCCCTGGCGGGTGTGCGAGACGGCGGCCGAGCGGCTCGACGGCACGAACGGACTGATGCTCACCCCCGATGCCGACCTGCTGTTCGATCGCGGGTTCGTTACCTTCCACGACGACGGACGACCCGAGGTGTCGAACCGGTTCGACTGGCGCGACCTGCAACGACTCGGGCTCGGCGCCGTGGCGCCGGAGTCGTGGGGTCTGTCGGAGGCGCAGGCGCCGTATGTGGCGACCGGCTTTCGGCCGGAGCAGCGCGCCTACATGGACTATCACCGCCGGGAGGTGTTCGTGTCGTGAGGTGATGGCGTGCGTTCTCGGCGTAGCGGCTCGAGGGCCGAACTGGCGTGAATTCGTCGAGCGCTCGCTGTTGTGATCCCCGGCCGCCGCCGAGCGGATGCACGGTTGCTGAACCGGCTGGCTTGGAAGCCGCGCGCGTGATCCCATGAGGCGCCATTCTGCCACCGCCGAACGGAACCACCCCATGAAGATCACCGGCCTGCGCACCCGCCGCATCCACATCCCCTTCGAGCGGCCGATCGGCACGTCGATCCATCGGATCGAGGGGGTGTCCGGGTTGCTGGTCTGGCTCGACACCGACGAGGGCATCACCGGCGAGAGCTACCTCTGGGCGATCGGCCGGCACCGGGTGCCGGTGCTGGAGGCGATGGTCCGGATGCTGGGCGAGCGCGCGGTCGGCAGCGACCCGCGCGACACCACCGCCCGCTTCGACGAGATGTGGACCGAGATCAACTTCCTCGGCCACAAGGGCGTGCCGCTGTTCGGGATCGCCGCGATCGACTGGGCCTGCTGGGACATCCTTGGCCAGTCGCTGGGCGCCTCGGTGTCCCGCCTGCTCGGGCGGCGCCGCGACCGGGTGCCGACCTACGCGTCGGGCGGGCTGTGGGCGTCGATGACGATCGCCGAGCTGGAGGCCCAGGCGAAGGACTTCGTCGGCCAGGGCTTCCGGGCGGTCAAGATGCGGATCGGCAAGCCCGATATCGGCGAGGACGTCGAGCGGGTGGCGGCGGTGCGCGCCGCCATCGGCCCGACGATCGGCCTGATGGCCGACGCCAACCAGGGCCTGACGGTGCCGCACGCCATCCGGCTCGGCCGCCGGCTGGAGGCGTTCGACCTGGTGTGGTTCGAGGAGCCGGTGCAGGCCTACGACCTGGAAGGATCGGCCCGGGTCGCCGCCGAGCTCGACACCCCGATCGCCAGCGGCGAGACCGAGTACGGCCGCTACGGCTTCCGCGACATGCTGGAGCGCAAATCGGCCGACGTGCTGATGCCGGATCTGGAGCGGGTCGGCGGCGTCACCGAATGGGTCCGGGTGGCGCACATGGCGGCCGCCCACGACGTGCCGGTCAGCCCGCATCTGTTCACCGAGCACTGCCTGCAGCTGTGCGGCGCGCTGTCGAACGTCAGCTACGCCGAGCACATGCCGTGGTTCGCGCCGATCTTCCAGGAGCGCGTCGAGATGGTCGACGGCGAGCTGCTGATCCCGGACCGCCCGGGCCTCGGCTTCCGCTTCGACCCGGACGCGGTCGAGCGGTACGCCGACGGGTGACGAAGGTCACTTGATCAATTTCATGATCTCGCGGAAGCGCGGGTGCTCGGCGGTGGCGAGCCATTCGAACACCACCATCTCGGCGGTGACGATCTCGGCGCCGTGGCGCTCTATCCGGGCCAGCGCGGCCTCCTTGCTCTCGGCCCGCCTCGAACCGATCGCGTCGCGCACCACGTAGACCCGCCGGCCGCAATCGAGCAGGCCGAGCACGGTCTGCAGCACGCAGACATGCGCCTCGCAGCCGGCGACCACGACCGCGTGGCCGTCGCCCAGCCGCTCCAGCAGCTCGGGCGCGCGGGTCGAGTCGAAGGTCATCTTGTGGACGACGGCGCCCGGATCCGGCGCCAGCTCCGGCACGGTCGGGCCGAGGCCCCGGGCGTTCTGCTCGGTGAACAGCGCCGGCACGCCGAGCAGGGCGGCGGCGTCGAGCAGGCGGCGGGCGTTGGCGACCGCCGCCGGTCCCTGGTCGATCGCCGGCATCAGCCGGGACTGGAAATCCACCACCAGCAGGGTGGAGGCGGCGGCGTCGATGGTGCACATGGCGGTCAACCCTTCGTCAGCCGGTCGAAAGGCGCCGAGGGCCCTCGCGATCAGGACCCTTCGCCGCCATCGGCGTCGGCCGCCCGGATCGCGCGGACCCGGCGCGCCAGCCGGGTGAGGCCGGCGTCCGGCATGCCCAGCTCGTCGAGATGCTCGACGGTGTTGAACAGGTAGTCGCAGCACGGTCCGAGGAAACCCGAGGCGTGGGCAATGGTCTCCGCCACGGTCTCCTCCGGCAGCAGGCCGGTGTAGCGCTCGTGCCGGCGGTTGATGACGAAGCCGATCGCCCGGACCGGTCCCTCCGGCGTCACCGCGGTCATCCAGCGCGGGCGGTAGGAATGGGTGATCATCTCGCGCCGCCAGACGAGGTCGAGCTCGCTGTCGACATGCTCGGGCGCGATCCGGAACACCACGCCGCGGCACGACCCGCCGCGGTCGAGCGCCAGCACCAGACCCGGCCGCTCGCGCGAGCCGCGCCCGAGGAACGTCTGCAGGCAGAACCGGCGGTGCAGCCCGTGCACCGTCGCCGGCCGCTTCTCGGCGTAGTCGATCGCCGGGTTCCAGATCAGCGAGCCGTAGCCGAACAGCCAGACCGATCCGTCGGGCCGTCCGTCCGGCGGGAACATCGACGCGATCGAGATCTTCAGCGCGTCGTCCGACAACGGCGTGAACGTGCCATCGTACTTGGCCACCCAGTCGCGGATGCGACCGGACCGCAGGTTCTCGCGGGTGAGCGGGATGACATCGTCCGGGGTCGGGTCGGGCTTCGCAGTGCCGGCGATGGGTCGGGCGGGGTTGTCGTTGGTCATGGCCGGCGGACTATACGGGATCGGGCGGCGAGCGCGACCGCGCGGTGGGGAAACGGATTGATGCCCTCCTGGAAACGCGTCATTCCCGACCGAGCATCCATTGATCCCACAGCTTCTCGCCGATCATGCAGTCGGTGGTGCCCGCCCGCCGGGTCATCTGCGCCGGGATCAGCCGGGGTGCCGCGCCGGCGATCTCGAGGATCAGCTTCCGGCGGATCGCCGCGGCGAACTCGGCCGGCTCGACCACCGTCACCGTGAACGCGCCGAAACCGCCGATCACGCAATCCTCGTAGTAGAGGTCGAGGTCGCCGACGTCGAAGAACCCCGACATGCGGCTCTGCTTGAGCATGATCGGCAGGCCGTTGACCACGATCCCCTGGTCCAGCACGCGGTCGCGGGCCTCCTCGACCGGCACGCCTTCGTTGTTCGGCCCGTCGCCGGAGATGTCGATCACCCGGCGGGCGCCGACGAAGCCGCTGTCGCGGAACAGCGCGGCCGAGAACAGCAGCGCCTCCGAGATCGAGGTGCGGCGGCGGGCCTCGAACGGCGCCGAGGCGAGCGCCTGCGACACCCGCTCTCCCGAGGCGGTGTCCTCCACCAGCGTCCACGGCAGGATCACCCGCTGGCTCCCGGCCCCGGCCCACTCCACGTAGCTCACGGCGATCCGGCCGATCGGGCCCGAGGCGATGGCCCGAAGCACCTCGCGATCGCGGAACGCGGCGACGTAGCCGGCGCGCTGCAGTTCCTGCTCGTCCAGGTCCATGGATCGCGAGACGTCGACCGCCAGTACCAGCTCGAGGTCGACGGGGGTACCGGCCCCGGGGCCGGCCTGGGTGCCGGATTGCGCGACCGCGCCGCCAGCGGGCGGGCTCGACCAGAGGACCGCCGCAAACAGAGCCCAGAGCCAGCTTCCAGGTCGCATCCGTCACCTCCGACGAAGCCGTCGACCGGCCTCCCCAGGCGTTCCCGGCTTTAGTCTAGAGCCTTTCTTCACCCGGCGGAATTGGAGGGGTACTCCGGGGGTGCGATTTCAGAGTTGCCCCACGAACTGGGGAAGGAGGCCGACCGCTGGCGCAAAAACGTTTCGCCGCTGCCGAATGCAACCGTGAGTAATCGGAACGCTCGTTGATGAATTCCACTTGCTCATTGGCATAATATGAACTATGAATCATCATTCATTTATGTGATAGCCTTGTCCTCCTCTGCTCGATCGCCAGAAAGGTGTTGGTAGAGAAAGTCTGAAAAGCGGCACCTCGAACCGACCGCTTGGGAAGTCCGTCCAAGACGGCTAACAAATGGGGGGGGAGGTTCGATGGAGAGCAGAGGCTCAAGCCGTTACGATCGACTCTACCTGTGGATCACTGAAAAGCTGATCGTAAACATTGGCTGCACGATTCTCCTGTGCGCCATTGTGGTGATGTTTTTCGAGGCGAGCACCCGCTCGATCTCCGGCACCAGTCATTGGTGGGCCGAAGAACTGGTGCGCTTTCTGGTTATCTGGGCAATCCTGCTGTGTCTCGGTCCGGCGGTATCGCTCGGTCACCTGGTGCGCATGGACCTGTTCGTGCGGGCAGCGCCGGCCTGGGCGCAGCGCTACTCCGATATTGTCTGCGCGTTGCTGGGCATTCTGCTCTGTGGCGTGCTGGTCTATTCTGGACTGCTGCATACCGAGCATCTGCGCCGCATTCGCATGATGTCGGAATCCAACCTCGATATCGAAATATGGATCATTCACTTGGCTTTGCCGGTGGGCGCCAGCCTGCTTGGCGTGCAGTTCCTGCGAGCCCTGATTGTGGCGATCCGTGGCGGCAAGCCCTTCCCCGACGAAACCCTGTAAGGCGCGCCATGGCAACCCTGACCGCGCTGATCCTGCTGCTGCTGCTGATCGCGGCCGGTATCCACATCTCAATTTCCCTCGGCATCGTCGCCGTGACGCTGATGCTGTTCAATTTCGCGGTTCCGCCAGCGATCGTGGCGCAGATCGCCTGGAGTTCGGTCGACAAGTATTCGCTTGCCGCGATTCCGTTCTTCATCTTCGCCGGAAACCTGATGTCCCGCGGGCAACTTGCCCTGGTGATGCTGGATCTTTTCGGAACCGTGTTGCGCAGCATACGGGGCGGGGTGGCGGTCGGGCTGGCGCTGGCGGCGGTCTTCTTTGCAGCGGTGAACGGCTCGAGCGTGGCCTGCGCCGCGGCGCTCGGCCCGTCGGCGGTGAAGATTCTGCCGCGCGAGGGGTATACGCCACCCTTTGCCGCGGCGGTGGTCGCGGTCTTCGGAACGTTGGGGCTGATGATCCCGCCTTCCCTGACCTTCATCCTGATCGGCTCTATCGTCGGCCTGCCCATCACCGATCTGTTCATCGCCGGGATCATTCCCGGCCTGATGGAAGCTGTGCTGCTGACGGGCATGACGCTCTACCTGTCGCGGATGCGCGGCTACGGCAACCTCACGCAGCGACCGGACTGGCAGGGATTTGCGCGGCGCCTGCCTCGTGCGAGCGGTGCCTGCCTGATGCCGGTGATCGTGATCGGCACGATCTATGCCGGGCTGTTCACCCCCACGGAAGTCTCGGCGCTTGTTGCCATCTACGCGCTGTTTCTGGTGCTGATCGTCTATCGCACGGCGTCGCTGTCCGATGTGTGGGATACCACGCGGACATCCTTGCTGCAGTCGGTGATGATATACGCGATCCTGATGGGAGCGGGCCTGCTGACAGGCCTGCTGACCCGGCTCGGGTTCACCAATGAAATTGCCGCCTTTCTGAATATTTCGGAAATGCCGCTGTGGGTGTTCCTGCTCGCGGTGAACCTGCTTCTATTGGTAATCGGGATGTTATTGGACGGTGTTTCAATGATCGTTCTGCTGTCCCCAATTGTATTTCCGTTGGCAATGGAAGTTGGTGTCGATCCTATACACATGGCGGTGATCATGACGGCGCAGGTGGAAATAGCCACACTGACACCGCCGATCGGACTCAATCTGTTCGTCATGTCGCGCGTGTCTGGTGTGCCTGTGCACAGCATAACCAAAGCTATAATTCCATTCTACGGAATGAGAATTTTCGCTTTGTTGCTTCTCAACGCATTTCCACAGATATCTCTGTATTTGGTCAAATAAATCGACTGCGAGCAAAACAAACAAACCCGGAGGAAATGATGCTCAACACTATGAAGCGATTGTGTGTGGCGGTGGCCCTGGGGGCCGGGATAGCGGCGTATGGAATACCGGCGCACGCCCAGGCGCAAAGTGTCGAGATGGTGCTGACCAACGATGTTGCCGTGACGCATTGGAAGACACGGTACATGGATCGCTACGCCAGCGAGTTGGAGAAGCGCACCAACGGCCGCATCAAGACCAAGGTGTATCACGCGGCCCAGCTCTACACCGACCGGGACGCTGTGGCGGCGCTGGGGACCGGTTCCGTCCACATGGCTTGGCCGATGAGCCTTCAGTTTGAATCGCTCGATCAACGCTTCGGTATCGTCAACCTGCCCTTCATGATCACCGATGAGATGATGATGACGCCCGGCTTGGCCCCGAAGCTGGCCGAGTGGCTGTCGAAATACGTCGAGGATCGCGGCATCAAGGTGCTGGGGCTGATGCGGGTCGCCGAACTGATGGTCGTCACGCGCGACAAGCCGATCCAGGCGGCCGAGGATTTCAAGGGCATGAAGGTCCGGGTGACCGGCGGCCGGGTGTTGCAGGATTTGTTCCGCAGCTATGGCGCCAGCCCGATCACCATGCCGCCGACGGAAATGGCCAGCGCCATGCAGCAGGGGGCCATCGACGGCACCTTCGTTTCGGCCAGCGGCTGGGAGATGGTCGGTTCCGCCGGCAAGTACGCTTCCACCGTGCCGGCGATGAGCATCCTGACCTACGCGGTGTCGGTCGATAAGGCCTGGTTCGACGGGCTGGATGCCGAACTGAAGACCGCCATCCTGACCCAGACGGAGGAAATTCTCTCCGAGCAGTGGCGTGAGGCGATCGCCGAGGACAAGAAGACTCTCGACAAGATGGTCGGCTCCGGTGGCCAGTACAGCCGTGTGGACGACGCCGGTCTGGCCGAGTTCCGAAAGCGTGCCGACGCGGTGAACGCGCGCTTCACCGACAGTCACGCCGATGCCTACAAGGAGTTCCGGGCCATTCTCGCGTCCCACGGCTTCTGACGGGACCGACTGACGATAGCGGACTCCGCGGGGGCGGTGTTTGATTGGCGATGCAGGCTGGCGACGGAGGCAGGGGCCAGCCTGCATGACCCGCTGCTCGTCCCCCGGATCGATTGTTCTTGACGCGCGGACGGCCGCGTTCGAGACCGGACACCCGCATGCTTCGTCGCGGCGACCGGTTTGCCGGGTTGCCGGGGGCGGGGCCGCAAAACCGCCGCCGGGACCGATCCGCCTCCATGACCCGCCCGGCCGCCTTCCTCACCACCGCTCCCGAACCCCCGGTGACGGCGGGCCGACCGCCCGAGCGGCCGATGCTCGGCATCGTGCTGATGCTGGCGTCGGTGGCGCTGTTGCCGATCATGGACGGCTTCGCCAAGGCGATGGCCGAGACCTTCGCGATCGTGCAACTGGTCTGGGCGCGGTTCCTGTTCCAGTCGCTGCTGATCGCGCCGCTGGCGGTCGCCAACAGCCCGCGCGAGATGCTGCGTCCGCGCCACCTGCCGCTGCAGGTCGCGCGCGGTTTCGGCATCCTGGTCGGCACCTTCCTGTTCTTCTCGGCGATCAAGACCATGCCGATCACCGACGCGCTGGCGCTGCTGTTCATCGCGCCGCTGATCGTCACCGCGCTGTCGCCGCTGGTGCTGGGCGAGGCCGTCGGGGTGCGGCGCTGGTCGGCGGTGCTGGTCGGCTTCGTCGGCGCCCTGGTGGTGCTGCGGCCGGGCCTGACAGTGCTGCAGCCGGGCGCCCTGCTGGCCCTCGGCGCCGGGGCCAGCTTCGCCGGCTACGTGCTGCTGACCCGGCGGCTCAGCCACGCCGCACCGCCGCTGGTGACCCTGGCGATCACCTCGCTGGTCGGGCTGGTCGTGACGAGCGTGGTGTTGCCAACGGTCTGGGTGACCCCGAGTGTCGAGCAACTCGCTGCGATGGCGGCGATGGGAGCGATTGGCGCCGCCGGCCACTACCTGATGATCCGGGCCTACGAGCAGGCGCCGGCGGCGCTGCTGGCGCCGTTCGGCTACGGCGAGGTCGTGACCGCGACCATGATCGGCTACATCTGGTTCGGCGACTTTCCGGACGGCCCGACCTGGCTCGGCATCGCCATCCTGGTCGCCAGCGGCGTCTACATCTCGCTGCGGGAGCGGGTGCGCCGCGGACCCTGACCCGATTTCCGTCGCGTGACGATTTCTGGCCGCGCGCCTTGGCGGGCCGCGACCCGGCCGCCATCTCAACGTGGAGGACAGCGCGGACGGGAGCCGGGATGCCGCTCAGAAACACCGACGACCGCTATGGCGGGGTGACGAAGCTGCTGCACTGGACCACCGTCGTGGCGGTGGCGGTGACGGTGCCGCTGGCCTTCGTGATGCAGGACATGCCGGCCAGCCTCGACAAGTTCCGGGCCTATGGCTGGCACAAATCGATCGGGATCGCGATCCTGACGGTGACGCTGGCCCGGCTGGCGTGGCGGCTGGCGACCCCCCGGCCGGCGCCGATCACCGGCCCGGCCTGGCAGGCCCGCGCGGCGGCCACGGCGCACGCCCTGCTCTACGCCTGCCTGCTGGCCCTGCCGATCCTCGGCTGGCTGCATTCGGCGGCGGCCAACACCCCGGTCGCGGTGTTCGGCCTGTTCGTCCTGCCGCATCCGATCGCGCCGGACCGCGCCTTGGTCGAGCCGCTCGGCGAGGCCCATGCGCTGGTCGCGTGGCTGCTGCTGGCGCTGATCGCCCTGCACACACTGGCCGCCCTCAAGCACCATCTGGTGGACCGCGACCGCACGCTGCTGCGGATGCTGCCGCTGGCGGACCGCGGGTCCGCCGGTCCGAACGACAGGGAGACCCGCCATGACCGCTAGGATCCCGAGCCTGGGGTTGGCCCTGGCGCTGGCGATGATCCCGGCGACCGCCGTCGCCGGCGCGCCGCCGTGGCGGATCGACCCGGCGGCCAGCCGGATCGCCATGGCCACGACGCAGATGGGCGCCAAGGTCGGCGGCGAGTTCCGGCGGTTCGAGGCCGACATCCGCTTCGATCCGGACGATCTGGCGAGTTCGCGGGTCACGGTGACGATCGACACCGCCTCGCTCGACACCGGCAACGACGAGCGCGACGCGACGGCGCGGACCGCGCCCTGGTTCGACGTCGCCGCCCACCCGGTCGCCCGGTTCGAGGCGGCGAGCTTCCGGGCGCTCGGCGGCCCGCGCTTCGAGGCCGACGGCACGCTGTCGATCAAGGGCACCAGCCTGCCGGTGGTGCTGCCGTTCATCCTTGAGCTTGACGGCGATCGGGCCCGGGTGACCGGCGATCTCACGGTCGTGCGCGCCGCCTTCGGGCTCGGCACCGGCGAATGGCTGACCAACGGGATCGTCGGGGACAGCGTCGGGATCCGGGTCGAGGTCTCGGCGCGACGGGATGCGGGCTGAGCGACAAGGCCAAGGTGCGACGGCTTGATTTATCGCGCTGACTGCGGTTTGTATCGTGATCGCGGAATGGCGAGCAAACGCGGGATCGGCGCAGGAGACGGTGGGGAATGCCCGAGAAGATCGACTTCTCCAAGGTCAGCTTCCTCATCGTCGACGAGAATCCGCTTTCCGGCAAGCTGATCCACGACATCCTCAGCATGCTGGGTGCGACCGCGGTGCGCACGGCGACTTCGGTCGAGCGGGCTCGCAAGCTGCTCCGGCGCGACCCGGTGGACGTGATCATCACCGAGTATCACCTGCAGCCGGAGAACGGACTGGCGCTGATCGACTGGATCCGCAACGCTCCCGACTCCGCTGATCGGATGATTCCAATCATCATGCTGACCGCCAATTCCGAGGAAGACTATGTCATTCGGGCGCGCGACATGGGGGTGTCGGAGTTCCTCGCCAAGCCGTTCAACGTCGAGGGCCTGTACCGGCGGCTGGTGGCGGTGATCGCCCGGCCGCGCGCCTTCGTGAACGCCGACGGCTATTTCGGGCCGGACCGCCGCCGCCGTCAGGTGTCGTTCGGCGGCCCGGAACGCCGCGACGACGAGCGCTGAGCCGGGCCGTGGCTCGCCGCGCGCAGATCATTCCGCCCCGGGCGGATCTCAAGAAGAAGGCCGTCAACCTGACCACCGGGTTCGATCTCAGGCTGACGCCCGAGACCATCCGCAAGCTCGAGGAGGTCGTGCACCGCTCGCGCGACGCCTTCACCACCGATATCGCCGACCGCCTGATGGTGATGCGCCGGCTGGTCGCCGAGACCGGGCCGTTGCCGGCCGATCAGAAGGCGCTGGTCGCCCACGTTTACGGATCGTCGCTCGAGATCAAGGGGGGCGGCGGGACCATCGGCTACGATTTGCTGACCCTGATCGGCAAGTCCCTCAACGACTTCGTTTCCGGCCTCTCGCGGCTGGACGAGCGGCAGGTGAAGGTGGTGTGCCTGCACATCGACGCCCTCTACGTCGTCCTCGCCAACCGCATCACCGGCCGTGGCGGGGTGGTGGAGAGCGCCATCATCGAGGCTTTCGGGGAAGCCAAGCGGAAGTTCCGGGCGGACGGCGACGACCGGGAGGATATCGGCGATGCGCGAGACGCATGACAGCGCGGCGCCTCTGCATTATTTGTTTCCTGTCGGACGGTCGTCGGACGGTGTGAGCATGAATGAGATCAATGCGCGGGATCGTCAGGCCCTTGGGCTGTTGTCCGAGACGGTGACGGCCGAACTAGGGCCGGCGAGCGTGGTCGCCCGCGAGGTCAATCGGGCCTACCGGTCAGGCCGCACCGCTGACCTTCGAACCGCCAGCGCCGCGTTTGACGCGCTGCCGGCCTGGCAGCGCAGCCGGATCGGCGGCGACGCCGCCCGGCGAGCCAAACGTCTCAAGGCGCGGATGCTTCAGGGTACCGCGCGCGACTGGCGCGATCTACCGGGTGCGGAGGAACGGATCAACATCCCCTCGCCGCCTCGTTTCCTGCGGCCGAAGTCGCCGTCCTGACCACGAGCGTCGATCGCGTTCAGCCTGCAGGTCGTCGCGTTAGCGTTTTGAAAACAACGTTTTTCGGCTACACTACTGATTCTGTCGATGAGGCGCTGCCCGCAAGGGGGCGCGGGATTCGGCGCCCAATGGGGGAAGATTGACGTTCGGCACGGTCCTCTCAGTAGGCCCGGTCGGCCACTCTCCAAGAGGAAAGAGACGGCATGCGCGGCAGGACACCGGCTCCACGCCCACAGCCCACCATCATCGAGCACTTTGCGAAGGAATTCGCGAAGTTCCTCAACAACGTCCAGAACAACGAGGTCGATATCCTCGGGTCGTTCCTGATCGAGAACGAGTGGGAGAAGTACCGGAAGGACGCCAAGGACGTTATCGAATCCCTGGAACTGGCGGGCTTCGTGATCGTTCCGAAGAGCCCTACCGACGAGATGTTGGCAGCGGCCGACCAGACCTTGTCCAAGGGGCTGATGGGATCGGGCTCAAAGGCCTATGTCTCGGCCGTCTGGGGGGCGATGATCAACGCGTGGCTGGAAAGCCGGAACGCCAACCTTATCCTCGACATCTTCTCGATGGCGCTGTCGCGTGCCTCGAACCCCAACTCGCGCCGCGACTCCTCGATGTTCGACGCGTCGTTCCAGCGCTTCCGCAAGCAGAGCCAGGATATTCTCGCCGGCCTCGAGAAGACCGGCTTGGCTGTGGTGCCCGACGAGCCGGCCCCGATCATGGTGTCGGCCGGTGTCGCCGAGACCGCCGAGCATCGTTCGCGCACGAACCAGCAGATCGGCGCCGATCCGATCTACATCGCCTCACTCTACGAGAACATGCTGGTCGCGCGGCCGAAGTGACGTCCGGCGGCGCGACGGCGGCGTCGGCTTCCCGCGCCGGAACCCGCTCCCAACTGGTTCAACCGAGCGGCTTGCGGCGATAGGCGGAGGCCAGCAGCGTGACCGCCTGCTTGTGGCGGACGCTGCCCTGCGGGGGTGGGGAAGGGTTGCTGCGGGTGCTCGACATGGTCTGGCTGCCGCGCGATCCGATCGCTGCCAGCAGTTCGGCCTCGCGGATCGGCGGGCGTGGTCGGCCGACCCGTCCGTTCGGCACAGCCGCCCGCTGCACTGCCAGAGCCGCCAGATTGGCCAGCAGCGGCGCCGTCAGGGCCTTGTAGAGCTTGGCGTCGGCTTCTGCCCAGACCCGCAGCAGCAGGGCTGCCTCGTGCCGGTTTCCGCCGGTGGCGTCCAGCGCTTCCTGGGCCTTCGCCCGTACGTAGTCCTGTCCACGCGCCATGGTCCACACCCCGGTTCGTTCCCTGGGTAACGATAGCAGCCCCGGCCGAATTCCGCCACGCCGGGACTGGAAACCCCGGCGGCGGCGCCCATGTCCAGAGCTAACCTTTTTTCCGGAAGGTTCCGATGGACACGCGATCAGGCCCGGCGCGGCTATCACGTCTTGTCGTCAGCATGGTCGCTCTGCTGACGATCACCCTCGGATCGCGCGCCGCCATGGCCGCCGATTCGCCAGTCGCCTCCATCGCCACGGCCGCCGTCGTTATGGTCGAGTCCCGGGTACCCGCCGACTCCCGATCCGCCGGCTCTCTCGGCACCGAACGTCGCGGCGGCGGCGTGGTCATCGACCAGGGCGGCCTCGTGGTCACCATCGGCTACCTGATCATGGAGGCGGATGAGGTCAGCGTCGTCGAGGCCGACGGCCGGCGGGTGCCGGCCGAGATCGTCGCCTACGATCATGAGTCCGGGTTCGGCCTGCTGCGCGCGCTGACCCCGCTCAAGGCGATTCCGGCCCGCCTCGGCTCGGCCGAGGCCTTGTCGGCGGGAGCGTCCACGGTGGCCGCGGCACCGGGTGTGGTTGGCCCGACCCTTGTGGTCGGACGCCGCAGCTTCGCGGGCGGCTGGGAATACCTGCTGGAAAGCGCCGTCTACACCACCCCGCCGATCCCCAATTTCGGAGGCGCCGGCCTGTTCGACGCCGAGGGCCGGCTGGTGGGGATCGGGTCGCTGATCGTCGGCGACACCGCGGGCGACGGTGTCGGCCCGCCCGGCAACATGTTCGTGCCGATCGACCTGCTGCCGCCGATCCTCGCCGATTTGCTGGCGTTCGGGAAGCCGAGCGCGCCGGCCAGCCCCTGGATCGGACTGTACCCCGAGCCATCGAACGGAGCGCTGGTGGTGGCCCGGGTGTCGCCGGGCGGCCCGGCGGACGGTGCCGGCATCGCCCCGGGGGACGTGATCCTGGGGCTCGGTGAGGCTCCGGTCCGACAACTCGAGGCGCTCTGGCGGGGCGTCCGGGCGCTCGGGTCAGCCGGCGTCGACGTGCCGCTCAAGGTCCTCTCCAAGGGTCAGGTGCGGGACGTGGTGTTGAAGTCGCGCGACCGCCGAACCTGGTTGCGGCTCGACCGGACCTACTGACCGGCCGCGCGGGTCTCCAGGTCGCGCGCCAGGACGTCGGGGATCGCGATGCCTCCGGGCGCCTGCGCCCGCCGCGCCAGCCGGCCGTCGCCGGGCAGCCGGGTGCCCGGCTGCTTCAGGATCTCGGCGAACATCTCCTCGGCCCGGGCGACGGTGCCGGCTCCACCACCGAAAGCCTTCGGGTCCATGACCAGGATCAGGTGACCGATGGACGGCGGCACCCCCGTGGGCTCGAAGAACGACGACCCCTGATAGCCGAAATTCGAGCCCGTCAGGGCGCCGCACAGCAACTCGATCATCAGCCCGAGCGCCGACCCCTTGGCGCCCGCCGAGCGCCCGCCGAGCGGCGCCATCGAGCCTTCCAGCGCGACGGCGGCGTCGGTGGTGGGGTTGCCGTCGGCGTCCAGCGCCCAGTCGTCGGGGATCGGCTCTCCCGCCTTGGCGGCCAGCACGACCTTGCCGCGGGCGACCGTCGACACCGACAGGTCGATTACCAGCGGCGCCCGCCTTTCGCCACTGGGGCGGTCGGCTCGCGGGCAGGCGAAGGCGATCGGGTTGGTGCCGAACAGCGCCCGGGCACCGCCCCAGGGCGCGATCGCCGCCGGGGTGTTGGAGAACGCGATCGCCATCAGCCCGCGCCTGGCGGCATCCTCGACATGATGTCCGGCGACGCCGAAATGATGGCTGCGCCGGATCGAGACGGCGACGATGCCGGTTTCGCCGACGATCGCGGTGGCGGCATCGAGCCCGAGCCGGATCGCCGGAAAGGCGAAGCCGATGCGGGAGTCGACATCCAGGACGGCCGCCGCGGTGCGGCTCAGAGCCGGCTCGGCGAAGCCGTCGACCTTGCCGTTCATCGCCTGCTCGGCGTAGGGCGGCACGCGCGCGACGCCGTGGCTGGAGATGCCGTCAGCCTCGGCCCTGACCAGCGCCTCGGCGACCACCCGCGCGGTCACCGGCGCCACCCGGCTGTTCTCGAACACCCGGGTGATCAGGTCGGTCAGCGCGGCGGGGGTGTAGGTCGGCACGGGATATCCGATCGCAACGAGGGCGGGACAGTCCCGTCGATAGCCCGAGCCGTGCCGTTCTGGCAAGCCGGCGCGCCATCGGCGACCATCACCGCGGACTAGCTGGCTGGAAGCGTCGCACAGTTCGGGGTGGCGACCGCGACTTTCAGGGAGAAGCGCCGTGATCGTCAGGATGGGGTGATCCCATGCCGATCAACGGGATCGTCGAACTCTGGGTCCGCGACGCCGACGGCCTGGATGAGGCGTTCGGCTCGGACGCCGGCCGGACCCTGATGTCGCACGCCGGCGAGTTCGTCGCCGAGATCTCGACCTTACTGGCCAAGACCCACGTGGTGGTGTGAAACGAAACGGGGCGGCCCCGCCGGGCCGCCCCGAACCGTTCAACGCGAAGCCTCAGTTGATCGGCGCCGGGCGGGCCTTCGGGCGGTTGTTGGCGCGCTCCCAGGCGTCGGCGGTTTCGAGCAGGCGCTTGAAGTTGCCGCCGTTCTCCAGCAGCTCCGTCCGCAGCTTGTCCGACAGCGGCTTCGGGTCGTTGTAGTCGTCGACCGGCATCTTGCCGGTGCGGACTTCGTCCAGCACCGCCTCGATGGCGCTGGCGGCGTGGTAGGGCGTCTGCAGCAGCGTCAGCTTGTTCATCTTCCGATGCCCCTCGGGCATGTGGCAGACGGTGCAGTCGGCGTCGCGGAAGTTGATCGCCATCTTGCGATAGGCGTCGTCCAGGGGGACCAGGCTGGGATTGTCGGAGCTGTAGATTTCCGAGAACAGCGCCACCAACGGCTGTGCCTGGCCACTGTCGTCCCGCCACATCCACTCGCCAAGGAAGGTCGGGCGCTCAACCGGCTTGTACTCGCCCCGGTTCTCGTCGGAGCCGATGTCGGCACGGTAGGCGAACACCACCTTGCCGGCGTCGTCGATCCGGAAACGCATTTCGTTCGAGTTCTCGTATGCCTTCCACTTCGCTTCGGCATGCCAGAACGGGTAGGGGTAGCGGCCCGCCGGCATGGCGTTGCGGAAATACGCCTGCACGCCGATCGTGGTCAGCCCGTCGGGCGCCTTCTGGACGCGGTACTGGCCGGTGTACATGTACATCGACATGTACATGTCCTGGTACAGGTCGCCGCGGAACACCGAGGTCTTCTTGTCCTTCAGCCAGGTCTTGGTCGGCTGCTGGCCGCCGAACAGGATGTAGTCGTTCCGCATCACCGCCTCGATCCCGGTGCCGATGTTCCGACGACAGGCCTCGTGCGCCTCGACGTCGCCGGGGTTCGCCATCGGGCACGACTTGGCGAGCGAGGCGGCGAGTTCGGCGGCGAATTTGCTGGCGTCGAAGGTCGTCTGCGCCCCGCCGGTGTCGGGGGCGAGGCCGATCAGGGCGGCCGCCGCGATGGCGATCCCGGTGCTGCGCCAGCCGTGCGGCAGCATCGAGCGCAGCACGCCGTCCTTGCGGATCATCGAGTGGTAGACGATCGCCGCCCCCGCGTGCACCACGAGCAGCGCCAGCAGGCTGTACACCACCACCCGCTTCCACCCGTAGATCGTCATCGCCAGTTCGCGATCGTAATAGAAGACGGCGGGTAGCTCGATCGCCATGATCCCGAACGGGTGCACGTCGATCGCCTTGGCATCGAGGTAGAGCCAGCCCAGAACCGGTGCCGTCAGCAGCAGCCCGTAGATCGCGATGTGCGCGCCCTTGGCGGCGAGCCTCAGCGGCAATGGCTCGTCCGGTTCCGGCCGGCGGGACCGGCCGAGCGATACCCGCCAGATCACCCGCAGCACGACAAGGCTGAAGACCACGAAGCCGAGCCCCTTGTGAAGGTCGATCGAGCCCTTGATCACGCCGGGGAAGATGGCCAGCAGGAACATCGACAGCACCAGAACGACCGTGATCCAGTGAAAGGCTATGCTGGTCGAATCGTAGCTGGCGCCGGCCGCCGACGCGGATCGTGTCTGCAAGGTTTCCTCCATCCCTGGTGCTCCGGAAAGGGTCCGAAGTCACTCGCTCGGCCACTAGTTGGACGCGGAAACCGTTTCTAGGCAATAGGTTTGCGATGGTCGTGCGAGCGGATAGGCGTACCGGGCGGATCCTTCAGATCGGCAGGTCCGGGGTCCGGCCGCTACTCTCGAGTTCCCAGGAGGCCGACCAGGCGCCGTCCCGCCGCTCCAGGACCAGGTAGTTCCGCTCGGCGGCGTAGATCCAGCGGCGGCCGGGGAGCGGGCGCAAGCTGATCGGGCGGTCGGGCAGGGGATCCTCGCCCAGGGTCGCCAGCAGCCCCAGTCCGGCCGCGTAGGCGGCCGGCGGCGCCGGATGCGAGATCCCGGAGGCGACGAGCTGGTGCAGGATCGCGCCGTCGCCGATCGGCATCTCGCCGCGGGTCGCCAGGTGAATTTCGCCGGACACCACGGTGACGCCGCGACGCTGGCCGAGGCGCTTGCGCTCGAGCGCCAGCAGGAAGCGCTTCCACTCCTCCCGGTGCTCGCGGCTCTGCCACTGGTCGCGCAGGTCGTCCTTGTACTTGCGGATCCCGGGGAACACCGTCATCAGCCGCTCGACATAGCTGAGCCGAGGGCCGAGGGCCGGCACGCTGGACATCACCAGCAGCCGGTCGTCGGGTTCGCCGGCCTCCAGGTCCCGCTCGAAGGCCTGCCAGCAGGCCGGCCCCATCGCCCGGTCCGGGCGGCGCTCGGAGCGCAGGTCGGGGGCCACCACGGTGAACCCCGGAAACGTCGCCGCGTAGCCGAAGGTCTTGCCCGCCGCCTCGATCTCAGCGTGCGACAGGCCGAGCTGGAAGACCGCGAAGGCCTGCCGCGCCAGCTCGAACACACCACGCCCCACCGGGCTGTCCAGGGTGGAAGGAGGATGGCTGCCCCAGCCGTCGAAGATGTCGTGGTCGTCCCACATCATCAGCGACGGCACCCGCGCGCACAGATCCGCGATCCCCGGCTGTCCGTACAGCGTGAGATAGCGCTCCAGGTAGAAGCGCTCGGCCGCCTCGCGCGCTTGCGCGGTGAACTCGAAGCCCGGCTTGCGGGAGGTTCGGGCCTTGGACCAGGCCCGAAGCGTCGGATGGCTGTTGAGCACCTCGTCGGCGTAGAGCTGATCGCCGCCTTGGAGCATCAAGCCGAAGGGCGCGCGGTCGTGCTCGTCGGCGAGCCGGCGCCACATGACGTTGCGCTCCTCGATCCGGCGGCGGTGGTCGCCGCTCTCCTGGCCGTTGCACGAGACATAGGCGATCCGGGTGTCGCCGGTGAGGTCGGCGCCGACCGGGTAATCGACGCCGCCGAGCCGGTAGCGGGCGTCGCGTCGCGCCGGCAGTTCGAACCGGTAGCGCCAGACGGCGCGGCCCAGGCGCGCGTGCAGACAAACCGCCGGCGGCGCCTCGCTCCCCTCCACGGTCAGCACCGGCGGCTCGGTACCCTCCGGAAGGACGGTCACGGCGGCCAGCCGGCAGATATTGGCGTCGGTGCCGCGCGACAGCAGGATCGGCCCGAGCGTGTCGCGTTTAGCGGCCATGCCGGTTCGCACCCGAGGGAACATCCCGCTTCGGCCCCCCTCGCAATCGCATCCGGTCGTTCGCATATCCGCGGGGTCGGCGGCGGATGCGGCTACCGGTCAACGGCGATACCCTGCCGATCCGAATCCGGTTCAGCCTCACGGCCCCACCATCAACATGGGAGTCTTCACCATGGCACTGCAACTGGGCGATATAGCCCCTGACTTCACGGCAGACACCACCGAAGGCAAGATCAGCTTCCACGAGTGGATCGGCGATGGCTGGTGCATCCTGTTCTCGCACCCGAAGGATTTCACACCGGTGTGCACCACCGAACTCGGCTACATGGCCAAGCTGAAGCCGGAGTTCGACAAGCGCAACGTCAAGATCCTGGCGGTCAGCGTCGACCCGGTATCCGATCATCATGTGTGGGCGAAGGATATCAAGGACACTCAAGGGGTGTTGCCGAACTACCCGCTGGTCGGCGACGAGGATCGCAAGGTCGCTTCCCTGTATGGCATGATCCATCCCAACGCCCTCGACAGCCTGACGGTCCGCACCGTGTTCGTCATCGGGCCGGACAAGAAGATCAAGCTGACCCTCACCTACCCGGCCAGCACCGGCCGGAACTTTGACGAAGTGCTGCGGGTGATCGACTCGCTGCAACTGACGGCGAAGCATTCGGTGGCGACGCCGGTGAACTGGAAGCATGGCGACGAGGTCATCATCGTGCCGTCGCTGAACGACGAGGCGGCCAAGGTGAAATTCCCGGATGGCTGGCGGGCCGAGAAGCCATACCTGCGCTACGTGCCGCAGCCGAAGTGATCCCGGCCCAACCCGTGCAAACGTGAATAGCCGGCCCCGGTCGGTCCGGTCCGGTCAGGCCCGGGCCGACCGGGGACCGGCCACCAGCCAGATGATCAGGCCAAGGATCGGCAGGATCAGGATCAGCAGGATCCAGAGCACCTTGCCGCTGGTCGACGCGGAACTGCCGACGACGCTCACGATCGCCCATATGTCGAGCGCCAGCACAATCAGCCCGAGCAGGCCGCTTACCTCTATTCCCATCTCGTCCGTCCTTCGCCAAAGATACCGCTTGCGTGGGCAACGTCCCGGCCGTCGATCCGTTCCGGCTTGCGGCCGGCAAGCCGCCCCGCGGGGAGGACAGCATGAGCCCACCGCCCGAGAGGACACAGGTCGGTATCGTTGGCGGCGGGCCGGCCGGGCTGCTGCTGGCGCACCTCCTGCATCGTCAGGGCGTAGCCTCGGTAATCCTGGAGCGTCGCAGCCGCGCCCATGTCGAGGGGCGGATCCGGGCCGGGGTGCTGGAGCAGGGCACGGTCGACCTGCTTGCGGCCTCCGGCCTCGGCGCGCGCATGGCGCGCGAGGGCCTGGTGCACGAGGGCATAGAAGTCGCCGTTGACGGGATTCGGCGGCGCCTCGACCTCGCCGCGCTGACCGGCAGGCGGGTCACCGTGTACGGCCAGACCGAGGTCACCAAGGATCTCGTGGAGGCGCGGCTGGCGGTTGGCGGTGCCATTGTCTACGAGGCCAAGGATGTCTGCGTCCACGGGTTCGACGGCGAGCGTCCGATGGTGCGCTGGCGCACCGCGGCGGGCCGATCCGAGCTGGCCTGCGACTTCATCGCAGGCTGCGACGGGTTCCACGGGGTGTGCCGGCGCAGCGTCCCGGCCGATCGCATTCGAACGTATGAGCGGGTCTACCCGTTCGGCTGGCTCGGCATTCTGTCGGACACGCCGCCGGTGTCGGACGAGCTGATCTACGCCAGCCACGAGCGCGGCTTCGCGCTGGCCTCGATGCGCAGCCCGACCCGCAGCCGGTACTACATCCAGTGCGACCTCGACACCGACCTCGCCGACTGGCCGGACGAGCGGGTCTGGGACGAGTTGAGACTCCGGCTCGGCCCTGAGGTGGCCGCGACGATCCGCACCGGCCCGTCGATCGAGAAGAGCGTGGCACCGCTGCGCAGTTTCGTCGCCGAGCCGATGCGGTTCGGGCGGCTGTTCCTGGCCGGCGACGCCGCCCACATCGTGCCGCCGACCGGCGCCAAGGGCCTGAACCTGGCGGTCGCCGACGTGAAGGTGCTGTCGGAGGCGTTGGCCGAGTTTTTCGCCACCGGATCGGAGGAGGGCATCGACCGGTATTCCGAGCGCGCGCTCCGCCGTGTCTGGCGGGCGCAGCGGTTCTCCTGGTGGTTCTCGGCCCAGTTGCACCGCTACGACGGCGCCGATGGATTCACGCGCCGGCTGCAACTCGCCGAGCTCGACGTCCTGACCGGCTCCGAGGCGGCTTCGCGGGCCTTCGCCGAGAACTACGTGGGGCTGCCGTTCGACTGAGCCGTCAGGCTACCGCCTCCGGTCCGCATTTGAGCTTCACCGGGATCGTCAGGTAGCGCACGCCGTTGGCGTCGGCCGGCGGGAAGCGCCCGGCGCGGATGTTGACCTGGACCGACGGCAGCAGCAGGCGAGGGGCCGACAGCGTCGCGTCGCGTTTGGTTCGCATGGCGACGAACTCCGCCTCGCTTACCCCTTCGTGGGCGTGGACGTTGCGCGCGCGCTGCTCGGCGACCGTGGTCTCCCAGGCGTAGTCGTCGCGTCCGGGGGCCTTGTAGTCGTGGCACATGAAAAGCCGGGTCTCGGGCGGCAGCGCCATCAGCTTGCGGATCGACCGGAACAGCATGCCGGCGTCGCCGCCCGGGAAATCGGCGCGGGCGGTGCCGTAGTCCGGCATGAACAGGGTGTCGCCGACGAACGCGGCGTCGCCGATCCGGTAGGTGACGTCGGCGGGCGTGTGGCCCGGCGTGTACAGCACCTCGGCCTCCATCTCGCCGATCCGGAAGCGCTCGCCGTCGGCGAACAGGTGGTCGAAGTCGCTGCCGTCGGTCTTCAGGTCGGTGGCGTTGAACACCGGCCGGAAGATGCGCTGCACATCCTTGATGTGCTCGCCGATCGCGATCCGCGCGCCGGTCTTGGCCTTCACATAGGGCGATCCGGAGAGATGGTCGGCGTGGGCGTGGGTCTCGAGCGTCCAGACGATCGTGTAGCCGGCCTCGCGGGCCGCCTCCAGCATCGCCTCGACCGAGCGGGAATCGACCTCGCCGGCGTTGTGATCGTAGTCCAGCACCGGGTCGATCACCGCGGCCTGACCGGTAGCCGGATCGGCGACCAGATAGCTGATGGTGTTGGTGGGCTCGTCGAAGAACGCGTGGACGATGGGTTTGCCAGTCATGATCCTGCCTCCTGCTCGGTAGCGTTCCTGTGGATGCGCTTGACAGATATAGCGGCACCCATCATTTAAGCAAGTGCTTAACAATGGGGGTGACGATGTCGGCGACGGCGTTCGATCTCGAGAAGCTGGAAGCCAAGGCGGCGGAAGTGGCCGGGATCCTGCGCGCGCTCTCCAACGAGCGCCGCCTGATCATCCTCTGCCGGCTGGTCGAGAGCGGCGAGGCGACGGCTGGCGCCCTGGCCGTCGCCGTCGGCCTGTCGCCGCCCGCCCTGTCCCAGCACCTCGCCCGGATGCGGGCGGAGGGGTTGGTCGCCTTCCGCCGCGAGGGCCAGACGCTCTGGTATCGGATCGCCGACCCTCGTCTAGAGCGGTTGTTCGCCACGCTGCACCAGGAGTTCTGCGCCCCCGACCGGTTCCCCGGCTCCGAAGCCGACAATCCAGATTTTCCAAAGGAGTAACCCGATGTCGCTGAGAACCGTTCCCCCCGCAGAGGCCCGGCGGCTGATCGCCGACGGCGCGATCCTGGTCGATGTGCGCGAGCCGGACGAGCACGCCCGTGAGAGAATACCCGGCGCCCGTCACCTTCCGCTGTCCCAACTGGACGAGACCGAACTGGCGGTGCACCAGGGCAAGCCGGTGATTTTCCACTGCCGCAGCGGCGCGCGCACGCTCGCCAACGCGCCACGCCTCGCCGCCAGGGCCGGCGACGCCTGCGAGGCGCTGGTTGTCGAGGGCGGTCTGGACGCCTGGAAGGCGGCCGGGCTGCCGGTGACGGTGGACCGTCGCCAGCCGCTCGAACTGCAGCGACAGGTGCAGATCGGGGCCGGCAGCCTGGCCTTCCTGGGCACCGCGCTCGGGCTGCTGGTGTCGCCGTGGTTCCTGGCGGTGCCGCTGTTCGTTGGCGCCGGCTTGATCACCGCGGGGGTTACCGGGTTCTGCGGACTGGCCCGGGTGCTGGCACGGGCCCCCTGGAATCGGGCGGCCTACGGTCAGGGCCCAGCGAAGACCGCGTGACGTCCCCCACCCGAACCGGACGGTCCCGGCGATGACCTCTCTGTCCCTGCTGCAGGGCGCCCTCGGCCTGCTGTCCGGTTCGCTCGTGGGATTTACCCTCGGGCTTGTCGGCGGCGGCGGGTCGATCCTCGCCGTCCCGCTGATGATCTACCTGGTGGGGGTCGGCGACACCCACATCGCGATCGGCACCAGCGCGGTCGCGGTCGCCGCCAACGCCGCCATCGGCCTCGTGAACCACGCGCGGCGGGGCACCGTGAAATGGCCGTGCGCCAGCGTCTTTGCCTTGACCGGCGCCGCCGGCGCGCTGGCCGGCTCGACCCTCGGCAAGCTGATGGACGGGCAGCAGCTGCTGGCGCTGTTCGCGGTGCTCATGCTGGTGGTCGGCGTCCTGATGCTGCGCAGCCGCGGTGGCGAGGGCGACGAGGGCGTGCGGCTGAGCCGCGGCAACCTGCCGAAGCTGCTGGGCGTCGGCGCCGGCGCCGGGGCGCTGTCCGGCTTCTTCGGGATCGGCGGCGGGTTCCTGGTGGTGCCGGGCCTGATGCTGGCGACCGGCATGCCGATCCTGAACGCGATCGGCTCTTCCCTGGTCGCTGTCACCGCCTTCGGCCTCACCACCGCCGGCAACTACGCCGTGTCGGGGATGTTGGACTGGGGGCTGGCAGCGGTTTTCGTTGCCGGCGGCGTCGTCGGAGGCTGGCTCGGGGCGCGTTCGGCCAAGCGGCTGGCCGGCCACCGGGGCGCGCTGAACGCGATCTTCGCCACCCTGATCATCGTGGTGGCGATCTACACCCTCGTGCGCAGCCTCGGCGTCCTTTAGCGCGGTCTGCCTCAGGCGCTCCGGTACAGCTTGGTCAGCACGAATTCGCGGTGGCCGAGCGCCTCGGCGGCGGTCAGTCGGCCGTTGCAGGTCCGGATCATGACGTCGATCAGGGCGTCGCCGGCCTGGTCCAGCGTCATCTCGCGGCGCAGGATGCCCGAGACGTCGAGGTCGATGTGCTCGCCCATGGTGCGCACCGTGCGGGGGTTGGCGCTGAGCTTGATGACCGGCTCGATCGGGTTGCCGATGACGTTGCCCTGGCCGGTCGGGAACAGGTGCACCGCGAATCCGGCGGCAGCCTGCAGGGTCACGCACTCGGCGGCGGCCGAGGAGGTGTCCATGAAGTACATGCCCGGCCCCTTGGTCGGTGCCTCGGCCGGCTCCAGCACGTCGATGTACTTCACGTGCTTGCCGATCTTCTCGAGGTTGCCGAACGCCTTCTCCTCGATCGTGGTCAGCCCGCCCTCGATGTTGCCCTTGGTCGGCTGGCTCTCCGACAGGTCCGAGGTCTTGTGCGGCTCGATCACCTCGTCCATGTAGGCCTGCCAGGTCGCCAGGAATTTCCGCCCGACCTCCGGCGTCGCCGCGCGGGCGGCGCAGACATGCTCGGCGCCGGTGATCTCCGAGGTCTCGCCGAAGCACGAGGTGATGCCGAGCGGGTCCAGCTTGTCGTAGAGGTTGCCGACCGTCGGGCAGGAGCCGAGGCCGGAGGTGGTGTCGCTCTCGCCGCATTTGGTCGAGACCCACAACTCGTCGATCGAGCACTCCTCGCGCAGCTTCTCCGAGGCGTCCTGCAGGAACTGCTTCGCCCGGTAGGAGGCGCGCGCGATGGTGCTGATGTCGCCGTGCTGTTCGATCGCGAAGCCCTCGACCGGCTTGCCGGTGGCGGCGATGCCATCGACCACCCGCTTGGTCCAGCCCGGCTCGATGCCGATCACGATGACGGCGGCGACGTTCGGGTTGCAGCCGGTGCCGATCAGGGTTCGGAAATGCAGGTCGAGGTCGGCGCCGAACTGCAGCCGGCCGTAGGCGTGCGGGATCGCCAGGCAGCCCTTGATGTTGTTGGCGACCGCCTCGCAGGCCGCGTTCGAGAGGTCGTCGAGCGGCAGGATGACGACGTGGTTGCGGATCCCGACCCGGCCGTTCTCGCGGCGGTAGCCGTGGAAGCTCAGCGTGTCCTTGGTGGCCATGGTGCGTGTCTCCCCGCTCACCAGCGCTTGGTCTTCATGTTGTGGGTGTGGACGTGATGGCCCTTGCCGACATCCGCCACCGCCTTCCCGACGTCCTGGCCGTACTTCAGGATCGTGTCGCCGGCTTTGATGTCGCCGAGCGCGATCTTGTGGCCGATCGGGATCGGATCCAGCGCCTTCAGGGCGACGGTCTCGTCGGTCTCCATGATCCAGCCGGTCAACTCCTGGCCTGCCGCAACACCTTCAACGGTGATCACGCCGACCGTGTCGGCCTTGTGGTGAACGTTGAAATGATTGGTCATCGGGGCTCTCGTCGGAGGGTAGAGGGGGCGTTTCCGCGCGGCGGCCGTCTCGGCGACCGTCCGATCATCCTCGTTGAGTACAAGACTTGTAGGTCTTATACAAGACTCGATCGGGCAGACGGGAGTGCCGTGGGGTGACCGCCGAGCGGATGAGACCGGGCCTCGGTCCGTTGTACCGGCAGGTCAAGCAGCGGGTGATCCGAAACCTGATCGACGAAGTCTGGAAGCCCGGCGACATGCTGCCGAGCGAGCCGCGTCTGGCCGAGTCCTTCGGGGTGAGCCCGGGAACGGTGCGGCGCGCGCTCGACGAGTTGGTGGCCGAGAACCTGCTGGTCCGCCAGCAGGGCAAGGGCACGGTCGTCAGCCGTCACGATCCCGAGCGCTCGCTGTTCCACTTCTTCCGCTTGGTTGACGCCGTGGGCGAGCGCCCGACCCCGAGCAGCCGGGTGCTGGCCTGCGGCAGCCGGCGCGCCGAGCGGGCGGAGGCAACGCGCCTTGGTCTGCCGACCGGCGCCGCCGTGGTGGTGATCGACCGCGTCCGCTCCGTCGCCGCCCGGCCGCTGCTGGTCGAGCGCCTGGTGCTGCCAGGCCGGCTGTTCGGCGCGCTCGCCGAACTGGCGCCGGAGCAGCTGCCGAACACCCTGTACACGCTCTACGAGGAGCGCTTCGGCGTCACCGTCTACCGCGCCGCCGAGCGGATCCGCGCGGTCGCCGCCGACGCCCGCGAGGCCGGGCTGCTGGCGGTGGCGCTTGCCACCCCGCTGCTGGAGATCGACCGGCTGGCGACGACCTTGGACGGGGCGGCGGTGGAATGGCGCCTCAGCCGCTGCCGCACCGACGCCCATCACTACGCCGTCGAGCTGGTTTGAGCGGCGCGCCACCCAGGCGTTCCCGAGCGGCCTACTCCCGAGAAGAGCACCACATCAGGGCGAACAGCGCCGGGCCCTTGGCGGCGGCCATCGACATGTGCAGGGCGATGCCGTTTGGCCCAGCGGACGGGCCCGGCGCCCGCCGGGGTCGCTATCGGCGGCCGGCCATGTGCCCGAGGTAGGCGACGATGGCGTCGAGGTCCTGGTCGCTCAGCACGTCAGGCGCGAAGCCGGGCATCTGCTGGTCGCCCCAGGCGCGCACCGAGGACGGGTCCCGCAGGTAGCGCGGCAGGATCGCCGGCTGAAAGTACTCGGTCGGATTCATCGGCAGGTTGAGGTCCGGGCCGACCGTCGCTTCGCCGGCGCCGTTCATCTTGTGGCACACGAAGCAGTTATCGACGAACAGTTGCTGGCCGCGCCGCGCCGGATCGTCGGCGCCGAGCGACTCGGCCACGAGGATCGCCGGGTACCGGCTGGCGACTGAAGTGGTGAGCTCAAGGCGGACGGTCTGGAACGGCCACGCCTCCGGACCGATTCCGGACCGCCGAGGGTTCCGCCAGATGATGTAGTATGGGCCGGCGCCGACCTCCTTGCCCTTCAGGTTCGGCCAGGGCTTCGCCGGATCCTGGACCGCCAGATAGGCGACGGCGCCGGCGGGATCCGCGTTCAGGGCCTTGCCGGCCGGCAGTTGCGCGACGAAGCCGTCGAGCGCCGTCACTTTCAGCACATCGGCGCCCGCGACCGGCACCCCTGCCAGGACCTTGGCCAGAGGGATTGCCCGGAAGGCCGGCGAGGCGTCGCCGTAGGCCGGGTCGCCCGTGACGTTGAGCGTGACCGCGTCAGCATGGGCCAGCAGGCTCGCAGCCGGGAAGTCGTGGCTCTTCCCCCCGACGTCGACGACGGTCAGCGTGGTGTTGTCGGCCGCCGCCGTAGCGGGCGCGCCGAAGGCCAGGGCCGAGAGGAGGGAAAGGAAGGCGAGCAGGCGATTGACGGGCATCGTTTTCCCCGATGAGGAGCCGTTGACGGCGACGTTCCATGATAGCGGGAACGCCGCCGCCTAGCGAAAACGGCCGGAGCCGATTGCCCGTTCGGGTCAGCGCGGTTCGCTGCGCAGGCCCTTGATGATCGCGTAACAGGCTCCGAGCAGGACGATCGTGAACGGGAACCCGGTGGAGACCGACATCGCCTGGAGCGCCGCCAGCCCGCCACCGAGCAGCAGGGCGATCGCCACCAGGCCCTCGAAAACGCACCAGAACACCCGCTGCGGTACCGGCGCGTCGACCTTGCCGCCGGCGGTGATGGTGTCGATCACCAGCGAGCCGGAATCCGACGAGGTGACGAAGAACACGATGACCAGCACGATCCCGACGAACGACGTGATCTGGGTCAGCGGCAGCTGCTGCAGCATCATGAACAGCTGAAGTTCCAGGCCGGCGTCGGCCGCCCCGCGGTAGCCGTCGTTCACGATCTGGCTGATGGCGGTGCCGCCGAAAGCGGTCATCCACAGCACGCAGGCCAGCGAGGGAATCAACAGGACGCAGACGATGAACTCGCGCACCGTCCGGCCGCGGCTGACGCGGGCGATGAACATGCCGACGAACGGCGACCAGGAGATCCACCAGGCCCAGTAGAAGGCGGTCCAGCCCTGGCTGAAGTTGGCGTCCTCGCGTCCGAACGGGTTCGACAGCGCCGGCAGGTGCTCGACGTAAGCCGCGAGGTTCAGGAAGAAACCAGAGGCGATCGCCAGCGTCGGTCCGACCACGACCACGAACAGCAACAGCAGGATGGCGAGCACCAAATTGATCTCGGACAGCCGCTTGACCCCGGCGTCGAGGCCGGCAAGCACTGACAGCAGCGCGATCGCGGTGATGCCGGTGATCAGCAAGACCTTCGAGACGTCGTTCACCGGAACGCCGAACAGGAACTCCAGCCCGGCGTTGGCCTGCTCGGCCCCGAGGCCGAGCGAGGTGGCAAGCCCGAACAGCGTGGCGAACACCGCGAGGATGTCGATCACATGGCCCGGCCAGCCCCACACCCGCTCACCCAGAATCGGGTAGAACACCGACCGCATGGTCAGCGGCAGGCCCTTGTTGTAGCTGAACAGGGCGAGGGCCAGCGCCACCACGGCGTAGATCGCCCAGGGGGTGCAGGCCCCAATGGAAAATGGTGGCGGCCATCCCGAGCCGGCGCGCCGCCTCCGGGTCGCCGGCCGCGCCGGCCAGCGGCGCCCAGCTCCCGGGCGTCCCGGCGTCGGTCGCCACCGCGGCGCTGAAATGCGAGATAGGCTCCGATACCCCGTAGAACATCAGGCCGATGCCCATCCCGGCCGCGAACAGCATCGCGAACCATCCGGTGTAGGAGTAGTCGGGCTTGGCTTCGGTGCCGCCGAGCCGGACTTTGCCGAGCGGCGAGACGACCAGGAACAGGCAGAGCAGGACGAACACGTTCGCCGAGGCAATGAAGAACCAGTCGAGGCTGGAGGTCAGCCACCCGCGCAGGCCCGCGAACGCCGGGCCGAGGTGGTTCTGGAACGCCAGCGTGAACACCACGAAGGCGATGATGGTCAACCCGGCGACCATGAACACCGGGTTGTGGATGTCGAAGCCGAACGGCCCGAACTTGTTTTGAATGTTGTCCCGACCGATCTCGTATTTGGTATCGATCGTGCTGACCAACCCATCTGGGCCGGGCCCGGCTGTTTCGGACATCGGGTTTCTCCTCTTATTTGTTGTCTGCCCCGCGCTGAGTTCGGCGATGCGTTCAGTCTGTCAGCGACGGATACGCCCAACTTCCTCAGTCGGTGTATTCCTATCGACGCGTCGCGACAATTCACCGTCTGAAACGGACGAGTGCCTTGTTGATGTTGTCAGGCCTTATTGCTCGGCCTAGTCGATCGGAATTTTGCCATCCTGTCGCAAATATGCTGATAATTCAACCCCAGGGCACAAAGTGCATCTGACAACACTGGCCAATACTCTTGGAATTCGAGAGCTTGCGCGAGAGCGGCGGCGGCGGTTTGATGGCGTTCCCGCCATCCGACCGGACCCGCCCCATGCCCGCCTCAGAGCTGATCGCGAAGACCGCGACCGAGATCGTCGCCCTGCTCAAGGCCGGCGACGTCACCACCGTGGACCTGCTCGACGCGCTGGAGGCGCGAATCGCCGAGGTCGACCCGGCGGTGAACGCGCTGCCGACGCTCTGCTTCGATCGCGCCCGCGATCGTGCCAAGGCCCTGGCGGACCGGCCGGTGGCGGAGCGCGGCGTGCTGGCCGGCATGCCGGTCGCGATCAAGGACCTGCTCAACGTCGCCGGCGTGCGCTCGACCCAGGGCTCGCCGATCTACGCCGACACGGTCCCGGAGACTTCCGACGTCGCGGTGCTGACCCTGGAGGACGCCGGCGGCGTCATCTATGCCAAGTCGAACACGCCGGAATTCGGAGCTGGCGCCAACACCTTCAACGAGGTGTTCGGCCGCACCCTGAACCCCTGGGACACCTCGAAGAGCTGCGCCGGGTCGTCCGGCGGCTCGGCGGTGGCGCTGGCCACCGGCACGGCCTGGCTGGCCTCCGGCTCCGACCTCGGCGGCAGCCTGCGCAACCCGGCCAGCTTCTGCGGCATCGTCGGATTTCGACCAACGCCGGGCCGGGTCGCCCACGGCCCGGGCGCGCTGCCGTTCGGCACCATGTCGGTCGAGGGACCGATGGCCCGCACCGTCGCCGACTGCGCGTTGATGCTGGACGCCATGTCGGGGCGCAGCCCGGTCGACCCGATCTCGCTCGAGAAACCGGCGCTAAGCTTCGTCGACGCGGTGGCGGCCCGGCGTGCGCCGAAGCGCGTCGCGTTCAGCCGCGACCTTGGCGGAATCACGCCGGTCGATCCGGAAGTGGCGGCCATCGTGGAGCGGGCGGCCCGCCGCTTCGAGGACATGGGCTGCACCGTCGAGGAGGCCAGCCCGGATTTCACCGACGTGCAGATGGTCTTCCAGACCTTGCGGGCGCTGGCGTTCGCCACCTCCAAGAAGGATCTGCTGACCACCCACCGCGATCAGCTGAAGCCCGAGGTGATCTGGAACATCGAGGTCGGGCTGGCGCTCACCATGGAGCAGATCGCCGCCGCCGAGCTGGCCCGCGGCCGGCTCTACCACCGGGTCCGGCAGTTCTACGACACCTACGACCTGGTGCTGTGCCCGGCGACCATCGTGCCGCCCTACCCGATCGAGCAGCGCTATGTCGCCGAGTGCGGCGGCCACCAGTTCTCGAACTACATCGAATGGTGCACGGTCGCCTACGGCTTCACCTGCGCCAGCGTTCCGGCGATCTCGGTGCCGGCCGGGTTCACCGCCTCCGGCCTGCCGGTCGGCCTGCAGATCGCCGGCCCGCCGCGTGGCGAGGCGGCGGTGCTGGCGGCGGCGGCGCTGTTCGAGGAGGCGGCACCCTGGGCCCACACCCTGCCGGTCGACCCGCGCGGGCCGCGGCGGTAGACGGGGCTCCACCATCCCGGCATCCCTCGACGATCCCCGGGAACCGGAGACCCGGCTACGCCTCCCACCCGGCTGCCCGGCAGAAGGCGAGCTGCTGCCCGGAGAACGCCGACAGGTCGCGGTCGCGCCAGCGGCCCATGCCGTCGGGCCGGATGACGCCGGCGCAGGCCGGCTCGAGCCGGGCGCGCGGCACCGCCAGGGCGAACGCGTCGACGATCCGGCCGAGATGCTCGACCGGCCGCGCGGCGAAGTCGTCGAAGCGCAGCGGGAACACCCGGCCGGGGTGGCGTTCGACCAGGGTGTCGAGGCGGCGCTGGGTACGGATCCAGTACTCGAGCTGCGCCGCCTCCGGCGTCGGCCAGTCCGCCGGGTCGAGATCGAACAGCCAGGACCAGTTGCCGAGCTGGCCCTTGTTGTCGCTGAACGCCATGTCGAGCGGGTGCCGCGAGACGTAGACGAAGGCGGCGTTCGGCCAGGTCTCGAGGATCGCCTCGAGGTAGACGTGGCAGTTCGGCTCCTTGGTCATCCAGCCGATCGCGCCCGGCGCGCCGGCGAGGCCGTGCCCCTGGTCGTGCCGGAAGCGCCGCAGCCCGGGCACCCGCAGCAGATGATGCCAGCGAACGCCGCCGGTCATCACCGCCTCGAACAGCCGCAGACGGGCCCGGATCCGCGCCGGCGACGGCCCGGATCGCAGCCAGTCGGGGCGCTTGAACAGCTCCGTGAAGATCAGGTTGTCGTTGGCGCCGTTCAGGCAGCCGCCGGGGTAGAAGCCGATGCCCGCGACGGCGCCGGCGACCGCGCGGGTGCCGGAGCCGCCGAGGCCGCCGATGAACAGGATGGGGGCGTCTGTCGTCATGGCCGCCGGTTTAGCCCGCGTCCCGCCGCCGGGCAACGGCAGCGGCCGCTACTGCGTCTTGGCCGGGGTCGCGCTCGGCGACGAGCCGCTGGTGCCGGTCGCCTTCTCGATCGCCTTGCCGGTCTTCTGCATGTCCTGGCCGAGTCCGCGGACGGTGTTCTCGCAACCGGCGGCGCCGACGGCGAGCAGCCCGGCGGCCAGCAGCGGGATGAAGCGTGCAATGCGCATGGATGTGTTCCCTCCTCCACGACGACCGCGGCCCGGACCGGGCGCCGCGGCAACCGGCAGAAGATAGGGTCGCCGCCGGGGCGCGGCAAACGGATCGTCGGCGCGCGCCGACGGTTGGTGGTGGCCGTCAGTCGAAGCGGATCTCGACTGTCCCGAGGGCGCCGAAATCCGCCAGGACCGTCTGCCCGGCGGCGGCCGGGACGGGCTGGGTGGTGGTGCCGGTGGTGACGTAGTCGCCGGCCTTCAGGCCGCTTCCGGCGGCGGCCAGCGCGTTGGCGAGCCAGGCGGTGGCGGCGAACGGCCCGCCCTCGACGTTGCCGCCGCTGCCCTCGCGAACCACCGCGCCGTCGACCGCCAGCGTCACCCGGTGCGCGATCAGGTCGAGGTCGCGCCACCCGGCGGCCGGTGCGCCCTTGATCCAACGGCCGTGCGCCCCGCCGTCGGCGATCAGCGATGGGCCGCCGGATTTGAGGCCGGCGGCGAGCGGGGTGTCGACGATCTCGATGGCCGGCAACACCGCACGCACCGCCCGGCGGATCGCCGCGGCGTCGAACGGCGCCGCCGAGGGGTCGAGGTCGACGTCGATCTGCAGCGCGATCTCCGGCTCGACCACGCGCTGGAACATGCCGGACGCCGCGAATCGCGACGGCGAATCGCTCGACAAGGTGTCGAGCAGCACCCCGTAGAACGGCCCGTCGACCCCCAGCATCTCGCGCGCGCCGGCGTTGGTGGCGCCGATCTTCCAGCCGATCGGGCGGGCGCCATCGTCGCGGACCCGGAGCGCGATCAGCGCTTCCTGGATGACGTAGCCATCGTCCGGGGATTGCGGCCGGCAGGACTCCGGCAACCGGTCGAGCGGAACCACCCGGCGGCGGTGGTCGAGCAGCAGGCGCGCGGCGGTCAGGGCGGCGTCGGCGGTGATCGGCATCGGTGGGGTCCTCCGGGGTCTGCCGCATTCTCGGGGAAACCGCGGCAGCGTGTCCACCGGGCGCGTGCGCGGCGGGACCGCCCCGGGTCGCGGCCGTCGCCCGTCCTTGTCGCCGTTAAGCCTCAACGTTATAGTCCCGCGCCGTTTTGCAGCGCACAAGAAGGGCCGGCCATGCACGCCGTGAACCAGTACTTTCTGGAGGATCTGGAAGTCGGGATGCGCGCCGAGTACGAGCGCGATGTGACCCAGGACATGATCGAGTCCTTCGCGGAGGTCTCGGGCGATCACAACCCGCTGCATCTCGACGACGACTACGCGCAGGGCACCATCTTCAAGGGTCGCATTGCCCATGGGATGCTGTCGGCGGCGTTCATCTCGAAGGTGTTTGGGACCCTCATGCCCGGCAAGGGGTCGGTGTACATCTCCCAGACCCTGCGTTTCCTGGCGCCGGTCCGGATCGGCGACACGGTTCGGACCACGGTCGAGGTCACCGCGGTCGACGCGGAGAAGAGACGGGTGTCGTTCAAGTCGCGCTGCCGGGTCGGGAGCACCGTGGTGATCGACGGCGACGCGCTGATTCTGGTGCCGTCGCGCGCCCGCGCGGCGGCGTAGGCTGAACGCATGGAGATCGTGCGCTCGCTCGAGGCCATCGAGCCCCGGCATCGTGGCGCTGTCGCCGCCATTGGCAATTTCGACGGTGTCCACCTCGGCCACCGCGCCGTGATCGGCGAAGCGGCCCGCATCGCCGGCGACCTGCACGCGCCGCTGGCGGTGCTGACGTTCGAGCCGCACCCGCGCGCGTTCTTCCAGCCAGGCGCGGCCCCGTTCCGGCTGACCACCTCCGAGGGGCGCGCGGCTCGGCTGGAGGAACTGGGCGTCGACCGGCTGTTCGAACTGCCGTTCGACGGCGCCTTCGCGCACGTGTCCGCCGAGGGCTTCGTCGACGACGTGCTGCACGGGGCGCTCGGCCTGCGGCACGTGGTGGTCGGCTACGACTTCAATTTCGGCCACCGCCGGCGCGGCACGCCCGACATGCTGATCGAGCGCACCGGGCAGCTCGGGTTCGGCGCCACCCGGGTGTCGGCGGTGCACGAGAGCGACGGCGCCGTCTACTCGTCGTCGCGCATCCGGCAGTGCCTGACCGAGGGCGACCCGCGCGGGGCGGCCTCGCTGCTGGGTGAGCCGTGGGAGATCGACGGGGTGGTCGAGCAGGGCGACCGGCGCGGCCGCACCATCGGGTTCCCGACCGCCAACCTCCGGCTCGGCGGGCTGATCTGCCCGCGGCTCGGGGTCTACGCGGTGCGCGCGGCGCTGGTGGACGGCGACGGCGCCGGGCAGTGGATGGCCGGGGTCGCCAATCTCGGGGTGCGGCCGACCGTGAACGATCGCGGCGTGCTGCTGGAAGTCCACCTGTTCGACCGCGCGATCGACCTGTATGAACGGCGCGTGCGCGTCCGGCTGGTTGACTTTATCCGGCCGGAACGGAAATTTGGCGGCCTCGACGAGCTGAAGGCTCAGATCGCCGCTGATGCGGCGCGGGCGCGGGAGACGCTGGGGACCTGACCCCGGCAGGGCCGATCGCCCGGGAAGGACCAGTGATGACGACCGACTACAAGAACACGGTGTTCCTGCCGAGGACTGACTTCCCGATGCGCGCGGGGCTGCCGCAGCGCGAGCCCGAGATCCTGGCCTGGTGGCGGGAGATCGGCCTGGACGACCGGATCCGGGAGATCCGCGCCGGGTGCGAGAAGTTCATCCTGCACGATGGCCCGCCCTACGCGAACGGACACCTGCACATCGGCCACGCGCTCAACAAGATCCTCAAGGACGTCATCAACCGGTCCCAGCACATGGCCGGCAAGCAGACCGCCTACGTGCCCGGCTGGGACTGCCACGGCCTGCCGATCGAATGGAAGATCGAGGAAGAGTACCGTGCCCGCGGCCAGAACAAGGACGACGTCCCGATCGTCGAGTTTCGCCGCGAGTGCCGGGCGTTCGCCGACAAGTGGATCGACATCCAGCGCGAGGAATTTCGACGGCTGGGAGTCACCGGCCTGTGGGACCGCCCCTACACCACCATGGCGTTCGCCGCCGAGGCGCAGATCGCCCGCGAGATCGGCAAGTTCCTGCTGAACGGAAGTCTCTACAAGGGCTCGCGGCCGGTGATGTGGTCGGTGGTCGAGAAGACCGCGCTGGCCGACGCCGAGGTCGAGTACCACGACCACGTCTCGACCACGATCCACGTCCGCTTCCCGGTGGTCACCGCCGGCCATCCGGCGCTTGCGGGCGCGGCGGTGGTGATCTGGACGACCACCCCCTGGACCATGCCCGGCAACCGCGCGGTCGCCTGCGGCGACGAGATCGACTACGCGGTGGTCGAGGTGACGGCGGTCGGCGAGAACAGCCTGGCCAAGGTCGGTGAGCGGCTGGTGTGCGCGGTCGCGCTGCTGGACGACTTCAAGGTCCAGGCCCGGATCGAGGCGCTGACGGAGATCGCCCGGCTGACCGGCGCCGACCTCGCCGGCACGGTGTGCGCGCACCCGCTGCGCGGCCATGGCTACGACTACGACGTGCCGCTGCTGTCTGCGGAGTTCGCCACCGCGGACCAGGGCACCGGCTTCGTCCACATCGCCCCCGGGCACGGCGCCGACGACTTCCTGCTTGGCCAGAAGCACGGCCTCGAGATCCCGCAGACCGTCGCCGACGACGGCGGCTTCTACGAGCACGTCCCGCTGTTCGCCGGCATGAACGTGCTGGAGGACAACATGAAGATCGCGGCGATAATCCGCGATCACGGCGGGCTGGTGGCGCGCGGCAAGCTGAAGCACTCCTACCCGCACTCCTGGCGCTCCAAGGCGCCGCTGATCTTCCGCAACACCGCGCAATGGTTCATCTCGATGGAGACCAACGGCCTCCGCGACACCGCGCTGCGGGCGATCGACGATACCCGGTTCGTGCCGGCCAGCGGCCAGACCCGGCTGCGCGGCATGATCGAGAGCCGGCCCGACTGGTGCATCAGCCGTCAGCGCGCCTGGGGTGTGCCGATCCCGGTGTTCGTGAGCAAGCGTACCGGCGAGGCGTTGCGCGATCCGGCGGTGCTGGAGCGCGTCGCCCAGGCATTCGAGGTGGAGGGCGCCGACGCCTGGTTCGCCTCGCCGCCGTCGCGCTTCCTCGGCAACGATTACGACGCCGGCGACTACGAGCAGGTCTCCGACATCTGCGACGTCTGGTTCGACTCCGGCTCGACCCACAGCTTCGTGCTGGAGGGCGACCCGGACCTGGCGTGGCCGGCCTCGCTGTACCTCGAGGGCTCCGACCAGCACCGCGGCTGGTTCCACTCGTCGCTGCTGGAGGCCTGCGGCACCCGCGGCCGGGCCCCCTACGACGCGGTGCTCACCCACGGCTTCGTGCTCGACCAGGACGGGCGAAAGATGTCGAAGTCGCTCGGCAACGTCACCGCGCCGCAGGAGGTGATGGACCAGTATGGCGCCGACATCCTGAGGCTCTGGGTGGTCAGTTCCGACTATTCCGAGGACCTGCGCATCGGTCCCGACATCATCAAGCACCAGGTTGACCACTACCGGCGGCTGCGCAACACCCTGCGCTACCTGCTTGGCGCGCTGGATGGGTACTCCGAGGCCGAGCGCCTGCCGGCCGATCGGATGCCAGAGCTCGAGCGCTGGGTGCTGCACCGCCTTGCCGAGCTCGACGCGGTGGTGCGGCGCTGCACCGACGACTTCGACTTCCACACCCTGTTCACCCAGATCCACCAGTTCTGCGCGGTCGACCTGTCGGCGTTCTATTTCGACGTCCGCAAGGACTCGCTGTACTGCGACCGGCCGGAGGCCGAGCGACGTCGCGCCGTTCGCACGGTGATGGCCCAGCTGTTCGAGTGTCTGACCGCGTGGTTGGCCCCGATCCTGTGCTTCACGACCGAGGAGGCGTGGCGGGCGCGCAACGCCGGACCGGCGGATTCCATCCACCTGCGCGGGTATCCCGAGATCCCGGCCGGCTGGCGTGACGAAGCGCTGGCCGCCAAGTGGTCGAAAATCCGCCAACTCCGGCGGGTGGTGACCGGCGCGCTCGAGCTGGAGCGCGCGGAGAAGCGGATCGGCTCGTCGTTGCAGGCGCACCCGACGGTGCACGCCACGGCCGACCTGCTGGCCGGCATGCAGGGCGTGGATCCGGCGGAGATGTTCATCACCTCGGGCGCGACCCTGGTCGAGGGCGAGGGGCCGGCCGGCGCCTACCGACTGCCGGAGGTGCCGGGGGTCGCCGTGGTGCCGGGTTCGGCCGACGGCACCAAGTGCGAGCGCTGCTGGCGGGTCTTGCCGGAGGTGACGGAAGGCGAGCCGATCTGCGGGCGCTGCGCCGAGGCCGTGTCGACGACCCGGGACGCCGCCGAATGAAGGCTCCGGTGAGGCGCGGTGTCGCCGGGGTCGGCCTCGCGCTGGCCGCACTGACCGTCGGGCTGGACCAGGTGACGAAGTCCTGGGCGCTCGACACGCTGTTCGACCCGCCGGCCCGGATCGTGGTGGGGTCGATGCTCAACATGGTGCCGGTGTGGAATCGTGGCGTCAGTTTCGGCCTGCTGGCGAACGATTCGCCCTGGGGGCCATGGCTGCTTGGCGGATTCGCCCTCGTGGTGGCGATGGCGTTGGTGGTATGGCTCATGCGCGCCGAGACCATGGTGCTCGGCGCCGGCCTCGGCCTGGTGATCGGCGGCGCTATCGGCAACGCCATCGACCGGGCGCTTTACGGCGCTGTGGTGGACTTCATCGACGTCCATTGGGGCGATCTGCACTGGCCGGCCTTCAATATAGCCGACGCTGCGATTACTCTTGGAGTCGGATTGTTGCTGCTGGACGCGCTCGGGATCGGCAACCCGACCCGGGCGTCCGAAGGAGGACGAACCAGCGATGGGTAACGCCAAGACGCAACGACGGTCCGCCGCAATCGCCGCGGTGGTCGCGGCCGGGCTGCTGGTCGGCGCCTGCGGCCAGTTCAGGGACGTGATGGGCGTCGAGAAGGATCCCCCTGACGAATTCCAGGTGGTCGCACGCGCGCCGCTGGCTCTGCCGCCCAACTATGACCTCCGGCCCCCGGCGCCCGGCGCCGATCGGCCGCAGGAGCAGTCGTCGACCGACGCCGCGGCTGAGCGCATCCTGGGGCGGCGGGCGGTGCAGAACCCCGCCCCCGCGGCCGGCCTCGGCGGCACCCCGGTCGGTCCGTTCGTTCAGGCGGCACCGCGGGCACCGGTATCGGTGCAGACCGGCGGCGTCGCCACGCTCCGCGACCAGCTCCGTCTGGACCAGGCCGAGCCGGGCATTCGCCAGCTGGTGAACCGGGAAACCGAGGACTTCGTCTACGAGGAGGGGTATCCGATCGACCGGCTGCTGTTCTGGCGCGACAAGCCGGAGCCCGGCGTCGTTATCAACGCGGAGGCGGAGAGCCGACGCCTGCGGGAGAACGCCGCCCTCGGCCAACCGGTCGGGACCGGCGAGACTCCGATCATCCAACGGAAGCGTGGCGGCATCCTCCAAGGGCTGTTCTGATACCGGTCGGGCGACAGTCTGCCTTATCGACGCCGCGATTTGGTTCTTGTGTGACGCCGTCGCCGTCGCCGTCCGGGAGGACCCTCGTGCCAATTCGCTCGACTCCGCGCTCCGTCCTGTCCGCCATCCTTGTCGTCGCAGGCCTGCTGTCGGCATCGCCGCCGGCGCTTTCCGAGGTGTTCGACCCGGAGACCTTCACCCTCGACAACGGGCTCGAGGTGGTCGTGATCCCGAACCACCGGGTGCCGGTGGTCAGCCATATGGTCTGGTACAAGGTCGGTTCCGCCGACGAGCCGTCCGGCAAGGCCGGGATCGCCCATTTCCTCGAGCATCTGATGTTCAAGGGCACCAAGACGCGGGAGCCGGGCGAATTCTCGCGCCTCATCAGCCGTGTCGGCGGCAGCGAGAACGCCTTCACCAGCTACGATTTCACGGCCTACTACCAGAACGTCGCCAAGGACCAGCTTCCGACGATGATGGAGTTGGAGGCCGATCGGATGGCCAACCTGTCGATCTCGCGCGCCGATGTCGACGCCGAGCGCGAGGTGATCCTGGAGGAGCGGCGGTCGCGCACCGACAACAACCCGTCGTCGCAGTTCGGCGAGCAGGTGATCGCCGCGACCTATCTTTCGTATCCCTACCGGATCCCGGTTATCGGCTGGGAGAACGAGATGCGCCGGCTGTCCTACGAGGACGCCATGGCGTTCTACGAGACCTGGTACGCCCCGAACAACGCGGTGCTGGTGGTTGCCGGCGACGTCACCGCCGACGAGGTCAGGCGGTTGGCCGAACGCACCTACGGAGCGATCGCGTCCCGGCCGGTGCCGGATCGTATCGCGTTGCGCGGCGAGGAGCCGCCGCAACTGGCTGCCCGGCGGCTCGAGATGGACAGTCCCCGCGTCGACCAGCCGAGTTGGTCCCGGCGTTGGCTGGCGCCGGGTGCGCTGTGGGGCGACAGCGCCCGGGCGCCGGCGCTGGAGGTGCTGTCCGAGATCCTCGGCGGCAGCGCGACCAGCCGGCTGTATCGGAGCCTGGTGGTCGAGAAAGGCTTGGCGGTGGCGGCAGGCGCCGGCTACTCGCCGGACGGCATCGGTCCGCAAACCTTCATCGTCTACGCCAGCCCGCGTGATGGCGTCGACCTCGCGGCCCTGGAGGCGGCGGTCGAGGCGGAGGTGGGCCGGCTGCTGCGCGACGGCGTCACCGCGGACGAACTTGCCTCCGCGATCACCCGGATGAAGCGCCGCGCGGTGTTCGCGCGGGACGACATGCTGGCCCCGGCGCGCTTGTTCGGCGAGGCCATGGTGGCCGGCGGCGGCATCGCCGATATCGAGGAATGGCCCGAGCGGATCGCCGCGGTGACCACCGAAGGGGTCCTGGCGGCGGCGCGCGGGGTGTTCGTGTCCGATCGATCGGTGACCGCGGTGCTGCGCCCGAAGCCGGCGAGTTGAGGAGCAAGACGATGCGCAGGGTTACCGCTCCGCTTGTCCTGTTCCTCGCGCTGCTGGCGTGGACCCCGACGGCCTGGTCGCTCGAGATCCAGGACGTCGTCAGCCCCGGCGGCGTGAAGGCCTGGCTGGTCGAGGATCGCAGCAACCCGATCCTGACGCTGTCCTTCTCGTTCGCCGGCGGCGAATCCTCGGACCCGGTCGGCAAGGAGGGGAGGGCGCGGCTGGTCTCCGGCCTTCTCGACGAGGGCGCCGGAGACCTGGATTCCTCCGCCTTCCAGAAGGCGCTGACCGAGGATTCCATTTCGCTCAGCTTCAGCTCCAGGATCGACCGGTTCGCGGGCAAGCTGGTGACCCTGACCGAGACGCGTGAGCGGGCGGTCGGCCTGCTGCGCTCGGCCCTCACCGAGCCACGGTTCGATCCCGAGCCGGTGGAGCGGATACGCGCCCAGATCCAGGCTTCCTTGCGCAGCAACCTGCAGAACCCCCGCAGCATCGCCAGCCGGGCGTGGTGGGCGGTCAGTTTTCCCGACCATCCCTACGGACGGTCCGGTGACGGCACGCCCGACAGCGTGGCGGCGGTGGCGGTAGAGGACCTGCGCGAGTTCGTCGCCTCGACGTTCGCCCTCGACCGGCTTGTAGTCTCGGCGGTCGGTGACATCGATGCCACGGGGCTGGCGACGTTGCTGGACCGGGTGTTCGGCGGACTGCCGGCGACCGGCTCGGCGGTTCCGGCCGAGGATACCGCGCCGCGCGCCGCGGGGCAGACTTTCGTGGTCGAGCAGGACATCCCGCAGTCGGTGGTGGTGGTCGGGCACGCCGGCATCGCCCGTGCCGATCCCGACTGGTATGTCGCGTCGCTGCTCAACGAGATCCTGGCCGGCGGGTTTGGTTCGCGACTGACCGCCGAAATCCGGGAGAAGCGCGGGCTGGTCTACGGCGTCTATGCCTACCTGCTGCCGGTCGACCACGCGCCGCTGATCATGGGTGGTCTCGCCACCCAGAACGCCCGGGTCGCCGAGTCGATCCGCATACTGCGCCAGGAGTGGGGGCGAATGGCTGAAGAGGGGCCGACCGAAGCCGAACTGGCCGATGCCCGCACCTATCTGACGGGGTCGTTCCCGTTGCGCCTGGTCGACTCCGACGGAACCGCGTCGGTGCTCATGGGATTACAGGAGAGCGACCTGCGGATCGACTATCTCGACCGACGCGACGCCTTGTACGCGGCGGTAACGCTGGAGGACATGAAGCGGGTCGCGCGCCGGCTCTACCGTCCCGACCAGTTGACCGTGGTCGTCGTCGGCATGCCCGAAGGTGTGGCCACGACCGCCCCGGTGCCGTCGATACCGGGAGTTCCTGTCCGGGGTGGATGACGCCGGGGCGCCCCATATGGTAGAAATGGCGTTGGAGGCCACCGGATGTTGATGAAAACCCCGTTCACGCAAGAGATCGCCGGAGTGTTTTCCGACACCGTCGGCACCGCCGGGCTCGACCACGTCGCGTTCCGCGACCTGCTGCCGCGCGCCGGCGCCTCGCTCGAACTGCTGGCCAAGCGCAAGGCCTCCGGCGAGATGCCGCTGCTCGCGCTGCCCGGCCGGCGCGACGACATCGCGGCTTGGCAGCCGATTGTCGACCGCTACCGCGCGCAGTTCGACGACGTGGTGGTGCTCGGCATCGGCGGCTCGTCGCTGGGCGGCGCAACCCTGTGCCGGCTGGGCGACGCCGGCTTCGGGCCGACGCCGGGCTCGCCCAGGGTGTGGTTCCTGGACAACATCGATCCGTTCAGCTTCGACGCCCTGATGTCGCGCCTCGACCTCGACCGCACCGGGTTCCTGTCGATCTCCAAATCCGGCGGCACCGCCGAGACCCTGGCGCAGACCCTCGCCGTGCTCGACCGACTGAGCCAGCGCCTCGGACCCGACGATCTCGCGACCCGGATGACCTGCATCGCCGAGCACACCGACAACCCATTGCGGGCGGTCGCCGGGCATCACGGCCTGTTCTGCCTGGACCACGATCCGAACGTCGGCGGCCGCTACTCGGCGTTGTCGGTGACCGGCCTGCTGCCGGCGGCCATAGCCGGGGTCGACGTGGCGGCGGTCCGGCGCGGCGCCGGGGCGGTCCTCGACGCGGCACTGGGCGCCGAGCGGCCTGAGGATTCGGCGCCTGCGGCCGGGGCGGTGGTGAACGTCGGGCTGGCGACCGGCCAGGGCATCAACCAGACCGTCATCATGCCCTACATCGATCGCCTGGACCGGTTCGGCGCCTGGTACCGGCAGCTTTGGGCGGAGAGCCTCGGCAAGGACGGCCACGGCACCACCCCGATCGGCGCCATGGGCGCGGTCGACCAGCACAGCCAGCTCCAGCTTTACCTCGGCGGGCCCCGCGACAAGCTGTTCACCCTGATCCTGGCCGAACCGGCCGGCCAGGGTCCGGTCGCCAGCCCGCAGGGGGCCGGCCCGGCCGCCGAGGCGCTCGACTACCTGATGGGTCGCAGTCTCGGCGATTTGATGGCGGCCGAGCAGCGGGCCACCGCCGAAACCCTGATCCGCAATGGCTGCCCGACCCGAATACTCCGGTTCCCCGTCCTCGACGAGGAGGTGATGGGTGGGCTGATGATGCATTTCATCCTCGAGACCATCATCGCGGCCGACCTTCTCGGCGTCGATCCGTTCGACCAGCCATCGGTCGAAGAGGGCAAGGTGCTGGCCCGGCAATACCTCGCCGAGGCGGCTGGATGACGCTGGAGCGCCCGGCCGAGTCGCTTCGCCACGCCGTCCGGCGGCTTCCGGAGACCCTGGTCAACCGGATTGCCGCCGGCGAGGTGGTGGAGCGGCCGGCGAGCGCGCTCAAGGAACTGGTCGAGAACGCCCTCGATGCCGGCGCCCGCCGGATCGACGTCGTGCTTCGCGACGGTGGCCGCACGCTGATCCAGGTGACCGACGACGGCTGGGGCATGGACCCGGACACCCTGTCCCTCGCCATCGAGCGTCACGCCACCTCCAAACTTCCCGGCGACGACCTGAGCCGTATTGCCACCCTCGGCTTTCGCGGCGAGGCGCTGCCGTCGATCGGGGCGGTGAGTCGGCTGGCCATCACCAGCCGCACCCCCGGCGCCGGCTCGGCGTGGCGCATCCGGGTTGAAGGCGGCGCTGTCGGCGCGCCCGAGCCGGCGGCGTTGTCGGCCGGCACCCGGGTCGAGGTGCGCGACCTGTTCTACGCCACCCCGGCGCGTCTGAAATTCCTCAAGGTCCCGCGCACCGAGCAGGCCCACGCGGTGGAGATCCTGCAGCGCTTGGCGATGGCGGCACCGGCGGTCGGTTTCACCCTGTCCGACGGCGCGCGCACCGTGCTGTCCCTGGAGGCGGCGCAGGGCGAGTTGTTCGAGGCCCGGCTGGACCGGCTCGGCGCGGTGCTGGGCCGCGACTTCGCGGCCGACGCGCTGATCATCGACGCCGAGCGGCAGGGCCACCGCCTGACCGGCTACGCCGGCCTGCCGACCCTGCACCGCCGCACCAGCGCCCACCAGTACCTGTTCGTGAACGGCCGACCGGTGCGCGACAAGCTGCTGCTCGGCGCGGTGCGCGGCGCCTACATGGATTTCGTGGCGTCGGACCGCCACCCGATGCTGGCGCTGTTCCTGGAACTGCCGGCCGACGAGGTCGACGTCAACGTGCATCCCGCAAAGACCGAGGTCCGGTTCCGCGACGCCGGGCTGGTGCGCGGGCTGATCGTCGGCGCGCTGAAGCACGCGCTCGCCGCCGCTGGCCACCGCGCCTCGGCGTCGGTCGGGGTGGCCACGCTCGGATCGTTCCGGCCTGACGGATTGCGGCCCCACACCGGCGCCGCCACAGGGTCCTGGGGCGCGCCGCGATGGACTCCGCCGCCATCGGCCGGCCTCGCCGAGGCGCAGGCGTCCTGGCAGGCGCCGATGCCGGCGCTGGACGGCACCCTGGACCTAGGGGCCACCCCGGCGGCGCGGGTGATCGACGGCGACACCGTCGACCCGGCGACCCAGCGCCACCCGCTCGGCGCCGTCCGCGCCCAGATCCACGCCACCTACATCGTCGCCCAGACCGAGGACGGGCTGGTGATCGTCGACCAGCACGCCGCCCACGAGCGGCTGGTCTACGAGCGCATGAAGGAGGCGCTGGCGGCCGGCGGCGTCGCCCGTCAGGCGCTGTTGCTGCCCGAAGTGGTCGAGCTGGAGGAGGCGGCGATTGACCGCCTGGTGCAGCGCGCTGCCGAGCTGGCCGAGCTTGGCCTGGTGCTCGAGCCGTTCGGCCAGGGCGCGGTGGTGGTGCGGGAGGTGCCGGCCCTGCTCGGCCGGACCGACGCCGCCGCCCTGGTCCGCGACCTCGCCGACGACCTGGCGGAGGTCGGCGAGGCGCACTCCCTGACCGACCGCCTGGCCGAGATCTGTGGCACCATGGCGTGCCACGGCTCGGTGCGGGCCGGCCGACGGCTCGGCGGCGAGGAGATGAACGCCCTGTTGCGCCAGATGGAGGCGACCCCGCATTCCGGCCAGTGCAACCACGGCCGGCCGACCTACGTCGAACTGAAGCTCGCCGACATCGAGCGGCTGTTCGGCCGACGCTAGCGGTCCTGGCCGACTCGGCGCCACGCGTGGGCCGGGCCCCTCCCTTTTGTCGTCCCCCCGGAAGCCGTGGCGAAGTTGCGGAGCGGCGGGCGGGTCCCGGCTCGCGCTGCGCTTGGCCGGGATGACGACAGGTTGGGAGTGGGGTGCCGTGCGTTGATCTCTCCCGACGTCATCATCAAGGCGGTGACCGGCCACCCTTCCCCCCCTGTCATCACCCCGGACAGCCGTGGCGAAGCCGCGGCTATCCGGGGGCCACGGAGCGACGGCGGCTCGCCGATGCCGCGCTGCTCGCGCCGCGCTTGGCCGGGATGACGACAGGTTGGGAGTGGGGTGCCGTGCGTTGATCTCTCCCGACGTCATCATCAAGGCGGTGACCTGCCACCCTTCCCCTGTCGTCATGTATGGACGGCCCCCGTTGGGCAAGTGCGAAAATGCAGCGTCGACGTTTGGTCTGGAGCGGTCATGTATTCGGCCTGTTTGTGCGGTCTCTACATGACCGCTGGCCCGCAAGGGTTTCGCG